>Ga0310786_10001903_pt1 | contig 32982 bp, 44 predicted proteins | sample AusTroGonzalo_MG_FD_203881 | JGI IMG/M metagenome (GOLD analysis project Ga0310786, IMG submission 203881) | Bovine rumen microbial communities from tropical cattle in Woodstock, Queensland, Australia - Gonzalo_03 (v2) (version 2) | ecosystem: Host-associated > Mammals > Digestive system >...
CCTGCTCCGTCTTTCCATCCGTAGAGGCACGATTCATGTCTCCAATGATAGTCCTGTCGTCCGAATGCAAACGAGCTCTTTACCCAGATGAGGTTCTGTCTTATTGTCATGTTTGCTTTCTCTGATGCCTTCAAAAAGCTGTAGGCGTGAGAATCTGCGTACCATATATAGAACGGAGCTCCCGCCTTTAGATGTGGCATCGTGTTATTGTAGCACTTTTCGAGGAATGAGACGAACTCTTCTTCGTTCTCGAACGCGTCGTTGTCGATAACGAGCCCGTCTGTTCTTCTGTGGAGTTGCTTCGCTTCTGATGGTTTGAGTGCGTGTCCGTTCTCTTGTCTGAGCCCTATGTTGTAGGGTGGGTCGGTGATGTAGAGGTCGGCTTCGACTCCTGCCATGAGCTTGTCGATGTCTTCTGCTTTCGTTGAATCACCACAGAGTAATTTATGTCTGCCGAGCAGGATGATGTCTCCTCTCTGGATGTTCGGGATTGCTCTCGGCTGTGGTTCGAAGTTGTCTTCTTCTGCTTCCCCTTCTTCCTGAGATGCTTCCTCTTCTGCTCCCCAGTCGATGTCGAACCCGCTCATGTCAACTTCTGCGAGTTCTGCGAGTACGAGGCTCATGTCCCACTCGGATTCGTTGAGTTTGTTGTCGAGCAATCTGAGCTTCTTCACCTGTTCGTCCGTGAGGGTGTCCATCCTTACGCATGGAACCTCTGCGATGCCGAGCTTCTTTGATGCTTCGAGCCTGCAGTGCCCGATTATGAGCTCCCCGTTCTTGTCGATAACGAGGGGCTGAGCAAATCCGAACTGCTTGATGCTTTCTGCCACGTTGTCGATTTGCTTCTGGTCGTGCTTTTTGGCGTTCTTTTTATATGGCTTTATATGTTTGACGCCGATGTATTCAATGTTCATCTGTCTCCTGTCTCCTTTCTTGAGTATGCTTTTCGCCCTTATATTATAGCATTCGGGCTCCTCTTTTGTCAATAAAAAATAGCCCCGGATGTAGCTCCGGGGCTTGTCTGGTTTATGATGCGCGGAACATGTAGCCTCCGACTTCTCTGCCGTATGATGTCGGCTTGATGTTCGGATAGTAGATGCCACTTCCGTTTCGTCCTTTTTCGGGGAGCTTCTTGCCGATTTCTCTGAAGAACTTGTTGCTCTTCATCTCGTACTCGTTGTTCTCCTTTGCCCATCTCTTGTAGAGTTCGAAGAGTTCCCTTGCGCTGAGGCAGTTCATCGGGTCGTACTCGATTTCGATGCAACTCTCGACGAATGCTTCGATAATGTCCATCTCGGCTTTGTACTCGTTCGTCGCCTTTTCTACCGCTGCGGGTGGCTCGAGTCCTTCCTGCTGCCAGAGGATGTAGCCTTCGACCGCCCAGGTTAAAATCTGAGGAAGCTCCGCTCTGAGCTTGTACTTGAGGTTCTTGTCGACGTTCTCCTTGGCGATGTTTATCTCGAATGGAATCATCCTGATTCTTCTCCAGATTCCTGCGTCTGTTCCTCTGATGATTGGCTTGTGGTTCGTTGCGAGCCAGACCTTGAACTCGGGCGTAAATTCGAACTCGTCTCCGTAGAGGTGGCGGGCTGTTACCCTGCTTCCGCCTGTCATCTGCTTGAGGAGTCCTTCGTTGAGTCTTACGCCTTCGGTCGGCTCTTCGCTTGTGACGAACCTCGCTCCTTTGAGTCGGGCGATGTCTGAGTTCGCCCCGTTGCTCTCGCTCTTCTTTGCCATGAAGGTGTCGGGCTGAGTGTTGGCTGCGTAGTCTCCGAGTGCTTCGGAAAGCGTTTCGAGGAGTGTGCTCTTGCCGTTATTGCCGAGACCGTAGAGGAAGAATGCGCATTGTTCTGCTGTGCTTCCGCTGAGGCTGTAGCCGATGGCTTTCTGCATGTACCTCTGGAGGTCTTTGTCTCCGTTCGTGATTTCGTCTAAAAACTGGAGCCATCTCTCTGGCTTCTTGCCACTCGGGTCGTATTCTGCCCCGGCGATTTTGCTCATCATCATTCCGCTGTCGTGCGGGAGGAGTTCTCCGTTGCGAAGGTTGATGATGCCGTTCTGTACGTTGATGTAGTCTTCCTGTGTGTCGAGCTGCTCGGGCGTGATGGGTATGTCTCCGAGGTGCTGTGTCTCTTTAATCATCGCCTCTTTTGCGTTGCTGCTTGCGGAGTGCTGTGCCCATTTGATTTGTGCCTTGATTTCTGCTTCGCTTTCCTCGTTTGCGGCTGATGCCTTTATATCTTCACAGACAAGGTCGGCGAGCTTCTTGATTTCTCCTGTTGTGTCGAGTGCCCATCTCTTACCGTCCCAGTACATCCATTTTTTCCTGTTGTAGTTATAGTGGAGGATGCTTCCGAAGCGGTCTGCGAGGCGCTGGGCGTTGCCTGTGTCTGTTCTGTCGTATTTCTTGCCCGTTGAGTTGATGACGCTTCCGCTTCCCCCGAAGAGTGCCATCGCGAGGCTCGTGTCGTCTCCGCCGGGTGCGGGCTGATATATCTCCCCGCAGTTGTCGATGGCTTTCTGGATGGTCATGTCGCCGTAGCGCATCCCGCCGCGGTCTTCGTCCCATTTGTCTCTCATGAGTCCGCTGGCTCGGAAGAGTCTGTCCATCTGGTCTGCGTCTTTGCCTGTCCAGAATGCGAGATGATTTGCGAGTGCCATGTCTGCTTCGCTCTGGCTGTGGTACGCTCCCTGCCAGTGTCCGTCGAAGAGGAGGCTGAACGCGTCGCCTGTCTTGCAGGCTCTTGCCTTTTCGATGAGTTCGTCGTCTTCGAGCGTTGTCCTTACTTGCTGGGGCTGTGCTGCTGCAATTGCCGGCTGATTGCTCGGCATGTACTTATTGTGGAGGGGCTTGATTGCTTCCGTGCCGTCTGCGACGTCTTTGTATTGTGTGCCGTCCTCTGTTGTGTAGAGGTTGCCGGTGATGATGAAGTACCTTCCTGTCTGGTACATCTCGACGCCGTTCTTCCTGCGTGCTCCGTCGGGGAGCTTGCCCTTGCAGATAATATGGATACCGTCTCCGCTCCTGCTGATTTCGGTGTAGCTCTGGAGGCTGTGCGCGAACTCGTCGACCATCTCTCTGTTCTTCATTACGTGGTCGAGGTCGATGCCGAAGTAGGGAGGGGCGAACATGAATCCGATTCCGTCGAAGTTGTATGTCTTGCATGCTGTGATTGCTTCGTCGAATGTACCCCATGTCGTGCTGTCGTTGCTCTTTGCGTTGTCTCCCGTGTGAGGGTCTCTCGGTACCTTGTCTCCTGTTACCCAGCAAACCCAGCTCGATGTCTGAGCGAGCTCTTGCGGGATGTTGTTGATTTGTGTCACCATGGCTGGTCCTCCTTTGATTCTCTCGATGCGTAGGTGAGCTGTTTCTTGAGTGAGTCCACAGCGTCCTCCGCGATTTTGTAGTCCCTGTCTCCTTCATTCTTTGTCGCCGGGAGCATGCCCTCTGCGATATAGTAGCGAACCGTTCTGACGCTTCTTCCGAGTCTGTTCGCTGCTTCTTTCGTTGTGATATTTCCCATGATTGCTTGTCTCCTTTCTGGGTTTGATTCTACGGTAAGTATATACGATGTTTTAAGATTTGTCAATAAAAAATTGTAATTTTTTTCATTTTCTTTTTCTCCTGTCTGAGGGGTAGAAAAGCGCCCCGCCGATTCTGCGATCTACGGAGCGCCCCTCTTTATTCAGGAGACAAGCCTGATGACGATTCTATTGTAGCATGTCCCCCGAGCGTTGTCAATATTTAGTTCCGTTATATACGAAACCCGTTGGCTGTGGCATGATTGCCTGTTGTACTGTTTGCTGGACTGGTTGCTGTTCCATCGGTGCCTGCTGGATTATCGGTGGAGCGATTGGCTCTGCCTTGACCCATCTGTTGAGGGTTGCGTAGCCCTGGGCGTCTTTCTTGATGATTGCTCTGCCCTTCTGTCCGACCCAGTGCCTCATGTCGAAGTCGCCTTCCTGTATGCCTGCGAATGCGTCGAAGAGTGCGGTGAGATTTGCGTTGGTTATTTCGGGTCTGTCCTTGAGGAAGGTTATATAGTACCAGAGGCTCTGTCCTTCCTCTGCGGTGAGTTGCATCTTGAGGACTGGGTTGCCTGCCTTGCTCGTCGCTGTCGCTGCGCTCTTGATGGTGAGCTCGTGCTCGCCCTCGCTGATGTCAAATGTGCGCTCCTCGCGCTTGTAGCTCCATTCTCCTGCCATTGTCTTTGTCTCCTTTCTTTTTACTGCTCGATTACGAGCTTGATTTTGGCGATTGTTACTGCGGAGGGCTTCTGTGCCCCTGTCTCGATTGAGTTGATGGTCTGGAGGCTGACTCCGACCTTCTCTGCGAGCTCTTTCTGAGTGAGCTTGTGCTTCGCTCTGTAGTATACCATCTTTTCTCTTAATCCGTCCATGTTTGTGTCTCCTTTCTTATATGCTGAGGCTGTCGAATACCTTTTTGAGTTTTGGGAACTGAGTTGCAATCCAGTCTACCATCTCTTCGTTCTCTGCCCAGTCGCTGTTGCTTCTGAGTCCGCTCTCCGCGAGGAAGGCGTGAATGATTTCGTGTCTGAGGACTCTCTTCTCGAACTCCTCGATGTTCTCGTAGTTGCGAACGTCGTCTTCGATTTCGAGCAGGATGATTTTCTTTGCGTAGACCTCGCATAATCCGTTTGCGTCCTTGAGCTTTGGGTTGTCCTTCTCCTTCTGCTTGATGATTTTGTAGGGCGTCCCGAGAATGTTTACTGTCATGTTTGTCTCCTTTCTTTAGATCTGCATTTCGAGCTGTCTGAACTTGAGGGCGATGAGCTCCTGCGCCTTCTTCTGTGCGTGGCTGAGGTTGAAGGCCTTGACGCGGAGCTTCTTGTAGGTGCTTCCCCATGCGATGATTTCGTCCTTCTGTGCGGGGTTGTCCTTTACGCTTCCGACGTAGTGAATCATCGCCTTCGGGCTTGTGATTGCCTCCTTGTGCTTCCCCTGCGCGTGGAGGAGGTCGACCGTGTAGATGTTGCGCCAGATTTCTCCTGTCTCTTTGTCGATGTGGTTCCCGTAGAGTTTGTCGGGTCCTGTGATGGGCTCATTGCCTCTGATGATTTTTACTCTCTCGTCATACGTTCTTCCCATGGTTGTCTCCTTTTCTCCCGGGGTAGTCCGCCCCGGGTCGGCTTGTCTCTGTACTTGTTATTATATAGCATCGGTTATTGATTGTCAATAATTATATTGATTTTTTTTGATTTTTTTATATTGTCCCGATGTAGCCGTTCTCGAATTTCTCTTCGTACATTGCGGTCATGATTTCGTCTCTGAGCTTGTCTGCTGCTGCTCTGAGTGCCTGCTCCGGGGTTACCCCGGGGCTGACCTGTACGAAGATGTAGCCGAGGGCTTCGTCGGTGTCTTTGATGATTTTCACAGAGGCATCTCTGTCTATGGCGATGACCTTCGCTCCTTCCCATTTCGCCTGCTGATATGCTTCCATGATTCTGTCTCTGTGTCTGATTACGAGCTCGCGGTGAAGCATGTCGAGGATTTGGTAGGGGCTCATGTGCTCCTCCTGTTCGAGGAGGTGCTGGCGGTTTGTCTCCGCGTTGAGGTTTTCTGCCCCGGGCTTTGCGATGCGGTTCACCTCCTGTCCCATGGTGATGATTCGCTCGACGTCCTTGCGCCCGTAAATCCCGGGGAAGAATGTGATGCCCGTCTCGTCGTCCTTTTCGGGGCAATCTGCTGCGATTGCCCTTGCTTCCTCGATTGTGTCAGCTTCTCCGTAGAATGTCCATCCGATAACCTGATATTCTTTCATCTGTCCTGTCTCCTTTCTATTGCTCGCATCTTTCTGATGCCTTTGATTGTCTCCTTGTCGCGCTTCTTGCAGATCTTGTCGACTCTTTCGTCCATCTCTTCCTCGCTGATGCGTCCTGCTGCGTAGTCCGCGAATGCCTGCTCGAGTTCTCTCTCTAGGTTCTTCATCTGCCCTGTCTCCTTTCGTCTCTCGGCTGGAATGTTTTGATGATGTCCTTGATTGCTCCGCCCTTGGTTTTGGCGTCCTTCTGCTCCCTGAGTTTCTTGATGTCCTGCTTGAGGCTCTCTCTTGCTTCCTGTGTCATCATTGTCTTTGTCTCCTTTCGATTTCGTCGTAGAGTTTGTTTGCGATGTCGATGAGCTTTCTCATCTCCTGATTGAGGCTCGCGAGCCGTCTTGCTTCTGTCTCCGGCTGATTCGTTCTCATCTTGATGAGCCCGTCGACCACTTTCTGCTGCTGTTTGAATTCTGTCCAGTACATTGCTTTGTCTCCTTTCTGTTGTACGCTCATGATATCATCTTCCTTTCTGTTTGTCAATAAAAAATTGAATATTTTTTAACTTTTTTTAAAACTCCTCTTCGAGGGGTTCGTCGTCCTGCTGGCTGTAGTGGAAGGGGCTGTTTGCTCTGTAGATGCTTCCTGTCTTCTTCTGCTCCGCGAGCTGGCTCATAAAATCCTCACAGAGGTATTTGTCGGCGAGCGTGTAGAGGATTTCTGTGTAGCCCATCTCTGCGTCCTCTTTGTTCTGCAAATCCCACACCTGCTCGAGGATTGTTGCGGCACCCGGAATGTTTCGGTGGAGCCAGTTTGCGTAGCTCGATAAATCGTTAGCCCATCCGAGGTTGTGGGGTGTCTGGTTGTCGTAGACGTCGCCATCGTTGTACCATTTGTAGATGAGCTTGTTGATGGCTGTTGCCGTCTGGCTTGCCATTGTCTCGCCCTCTCCGTTGCTCGGCATGTACTTGCTGAGGATGCTGTCGAATTTTTTGAATATGTCCCAGTTCATCATTGTCGTTTTCTCCTTTCTTATGGAATCCCGCCGGGCGTTTTTTTTATTTGTTCAGGAGGTCGCCCGGCGTTCTTCCGTTCTCTGTTGTACCCCCATTATATCGCTTTTATTTTATTTGTCAATAACTTTTTTAAATTCTTTTTAATTATTTTAATTTTCGTGTAGGATTCGTGTAGTAATGTACGATTTTTGCCTTTTTCCGGGACTTTTCCTAGCGATTTTTCTCATGGGGACTTTTCGGATTTTTATTGAATTCATACATTCCTTCATTAAAATTAAAAAAAATTAAAAAAATTATAGACAAAAAAAGAGCGGAGCGGATTTTCTCCGCCCTGCTCTCTGTGTTTTTACTCCTCACCTCTGATTCGGCGCATGGCTTGCCGATATAGTGGCGGGTTGTAGGCTGCCGTTGCTTCCATGAGCTCGTCCATGATTTGGATGATTTTGCTCGTATTTTGCCCTTCTACGGCTTCTGCGAACTCACTGTGCCCGTTATATCGAACCGTGTTGTCTGACGCCCTCTGTGGGGCTTCTGGGGGCTCTCCTGCCCTTGAGTAGTTCCTCGGGTTTAAGTGCTCGCGGATTGTGTAGAGTGCGGCGAGCTGGATGCAGGTCTGTGCTCCCGGGTTCTTTCGTCCTTCGCACTCGGCGATGGCTTCTTCGACGTCCTCGGGTTTTATCATTTTACATACCCTCTATTTTCTGGATGGTTTTCTGGATTTCCTGCTTCATCTGCTGGTTGTCCGTTCCCTGCATGATTTCTTTGAGCTCTTGGATGGTCTCGTCGTCTGCGTAGCTGTAGCCGCCGTCTCTTGTGTAGCGACCCATGCTGTCGCGCTTCGCGTAGTACCTGCCTCTTGCGTTGCTGTTGCCTCCTTCGTAGCTTCTGCCACGTCGATTGCTCATTTCGTAGCTTCTGCGACCGCTGTCGTAGCTTCGGTCGCTCATCTCTTCTGATGCGAGGAGGCTCTTCTTGATGTGTGCGAGCTTGTCGATGATTTCGATGTCGGATGTGCTGAGGCGTCCGTCTTCTGCCTTGCGCTCGTATTCGTCGAGCTCGTCACAGATGTAGCTGATTAAATTATGCATCTCGTTTTCCTCCTTTCCCTTATGCTATACGGTCGATGACGATGTTCGCGTTCTGGAGTATAATCGCGGGCGTGTCCGTCTGCTCCGGGTCCGCTGCGATGTTTTCCACACTGAGCGTGAGGCAACATCCCCGTGGCGTCTTGATGATGGCTGTGCTCGTTATGTTCCCGAACTCGTCGACCGCTGCGGGTGTATAGATTGCCTTGCTCGTTAGCCTCGGTTCCCCGTTTACGGTGAGTGCCATCGCGATTGGGATGACGTCCGTTGCTGTGTCCGGGAGCGCGATGTTGCCGTTGAATGTTACTCTATAGACCGCGTAGCATGATTGAGGGCAGTTCACGATTCCTCGGAGAATAAAAACCCCTGTTTCGTCTTCGTGATAGACGTAGCCTTTCGTGCATGGGATAGAGGCTGTAAATATCGCGGGCGCGTTGAATGGTACTGTCTGCGCTGCGTTAGCCAGATATTCTGCCGCCATGGTCGTGTTCCCCCTTTCTTATGAGCAACCGCATCCGCCGTTATTGTAGCAACAATTCGGGTTCTGGACGGGGTATGCCGGGATTGGAACTGGATTGAGGTACTGCTCGAGTGCCGTTGTCTGGCGTGCGTTGTCTGCGAGCAATTGTGCGGTCTGTGCTGTCTGGCTCGCTGCGAGGTTCGCCATGGTGAGCTGTCTCTCGAGCTCGGCGATGCGCTCGTTTTTGGCGTCGATTTTGTCGGAGCAGAGCTGATCTAATATGCGCTGGGTGCTCGCTGTCTGGCTGGCGATGACGTCTCTGATGCCGTCGCTGAGGGCTGCTCGGTCTGCGCAGTTCTCCGTTGCGATGGTGTACTTGAGGTCTGCGCTTGCGAGGCGATTTTCACAGCAGCATGATGCGAGCTGGCTCTGTGTTGCGTTGAAGCCCTGGTTCATTGCTGTCTGATTTGCGAACGCCTGCTGCATGTTTGCCATCTGCCTTGCGTTTGCTCCCTGCTCTATGCCTGCGAAGCCTGATGCGAGTGCCATCTGTGTGTCGCTGCAACAATTGCAGAGCTGGGTGCTGAGTGCGCTGATGCCGTCACGGATGCTCGTCACGTTGTCGTTCATGAGCTGGTTCTGGAATCCGTTGCTGGTGAGATTTGCCTGATTCATCCATGGATAGATTCCGTCTGCTCCGCCGAAGCCGTTGCCCCATCCGCCGTTGCCTGCGAGGAGTAAGAGCAGGATGATCCATGCCCAATCTCCGCCGAATCCGCTATTGCCGAATCCTCCGCCGTAGGCGGGAGCGACGGGCATCACCATTTCGTTGTCTGTGAGTGCCATAGTTTTTTCCTCCTTGTTTGTTATTGGTTTTATATCTTGACCGCGCGGTCTTTGATATTATTTGCCGAGCATCTTCTGGATGCTCTGTGCCTGCTTGACGGCTTGGTTGTATTGCTCCTGTGTTACCTTGCCTTCCTGCATGAGTTTCTGGATGTAGGCGTTGGGGTCGGTGTTTCCCATCTGCCGTTTTATCTGTGCGAGCTGTTGTGCGAATCGCTGGATGTTAATCATCGGCTTTCTCTCCCTTCGTTATTTGCTCCATGAGCCTCTTTTCGAGCGAGGCGAGGTCTTCCTTGGTTGCGTAGTCGGTCTGGTGCTCTGCTGGCTGTTGTGGGATGTTCCTGATGGTGTAGTCGATGATTTTCATCGATGGCATACCGCTCGCGTCTGCTGATTTGATGTAGATCGTCTGTGCCTCTGAATCCCACAGCTGAACGGTGCTGTTCGGGGCGACGAGGTAGCTCTTGGCTCCTGCTTCGCCTTGTACCCAGATTATTCCTCCGCTGTTCTGATTTACCGGCTGTGCTGCCTGCTGATAGAGGGGGTAGTAGGTCGGATTGTAGGGGAAATTATAGCCTGCCATGTCTTTCGTCTCCTTTCTTTTGGTACCAATAATAAATTGGGATTTGATTTGAGCTGTTCCAGCTGTCGTAGAGATTGCCGTCTTTGATTGTCGCGGTGTGATTTCCGAATCCGAGGACGAATGTGCCTCTGGGATTATCCTCCGCGAACTCCTCTGCCGTGTAGCAGTCGGGGCATGTGTTCGGGATTGCCTTTCTATAGAACCCGTTCTGTCGGAGGACGGCTCCCCAGACGCTGTCTGCTGATGGCATGTCGCCCATCGCGTAGCCTGCGGAGGCGATGAGCTCGTAGGCTGTTTCCCAGTCGATGTCGAGGGCTTTGGCTACGGCTCTGATTGCGCAGTCGCCGACCTGCCTGCCTGTCGGGTTTGGGTTGTATTTTATCCATGCCATTTGCTCTGTCCTTCCTTTCTGGCTCTGATTTTATCAATTAAAAAAGACGCCTACGAGGTGGCGTCTGGGTGTCTTTGGTGCGTATTTTGGGAATAAAAAAAAAACCGAGCGGCGGGATTTCTCCCTTTCCGCTCGGGTGCCTGCTTGTTATAATCTCGCGATTATCTTTGCGCCTTGCTCTTTGATGATTGTTTTGATTTGCCTCGGGCTCATGTCGAACTCTTCTGCGGTTGCTTCGTAGGTGAGACCGTCGATGAGCTTTCTCTTGAGGATGTCTCTGTACTTTTCGTTTCTGATGTACTGGTCAATCGTTTCTTCGAGCTGGCTGTTCGTTATATCCTCTTTTATTTTCATCTTTACGCCCCGTGGTTGTTTTCGGGTTTCGGATGCTGTAGCCCTTGCGGGCTTGGTGTCCTGTCGGACTGATGAGGATTGTATTGTTAGCTTTCGGCGATGAAAGCGTCTGTGTGTCCTGCTGCCTTTACCTTGGCGAGCATGTTTTCTGCGTTCTCTCGCTTTGAGTATGCTCCGACCTGAACGCGGAAGATGTCTCCGTACTGTTTGATGATTGCGTCGAATCCTTCGGATTTGAGCTGAGCTACCATCTTCTTTGCGTTCTCTGGCTTCTTGTAGGCTCCGACCTGAACTCGGAAGTAGGTCTTGCCTGTGTATTTGTTGTAGTAGTTCTGACCGTATTGTGCTCGCTTGTTCTTCATCGCGTCGCTCTGGTCTGCCGGTCTCTCGTATTGTGTGAGGACGAGGTCGGATGCTTCCTTCACGCTCTTGCTCGCTTTTAATTTGTCGAGGAGCTTGCTTGCTGTCATCTCTTCGATGAGCCAGTCGAGTTGGAGGTTGATGTCTGAGATGCTTCTCGTGCCCTTGCGGTCGAGTAGTCCCTGCTTCCGGCTCCAATATGTCCATTGAGCGAGCCCGTAGCCGGCTGCGTCGTGAACGAAGTTCTTATAGCTTCCGTTGTCGACCGCCTGCGTGTACTGGTCGTCTGTCATGCCGAGCTTCTTCTCGTAGGTGTTCTGGAGGTTGTTCGGCTTGAGTCCGCTCTCTGCGTAGAGGTTGCCCATGATGCCTGCTGTTGCGTAGGCGTTGCCCGTCTTGCTCTGGAGATAGTTCCAGATTGCCTGCTCGTTAGAAACCACAGGCTGTGGTTCGGGCTGAGGGGTTGGCTGGTTGCCCATCGCGATTTTTATGTCTTCCGCGATTTGCGGCATGAGCTTTTCGAGGGTTGGTCCTGGGCAGGCCGTAGCTGCGAACCATTTATGAAGCGTCAGGCTGCCCTTGATGTCGCCCGTGTAGCTCGGGACGATGTTGTTGCGCTTGCAAATATCCGCGCAGAGGGCGATGAGGCTCTTGTAGGCTGCTTGGCTGATTGTCCAGTTGGGTGCGAATGTCTCGTTCGCTACCTCGATTGTGATTGCCTGTGCGTCGTTGTCCCCGCCCATTCCCGGGTAGGGGGTGTATTTGCTGGCGCTTCCGCCTGATGTCCATGCTCTGTCTGATTCTCGCACCATCTGGCTGATGGTTCCGTCGTTTGCGATGCCGTAGTTGCTGGATGCCTGTCGGCTTCCGTTGAACATCTGCGCGAGTTGTTCGGGCGAGCATTGTCCTGCTTGGTGATGGATTGTGATTCTCTTGTTAACCTTGCCCGCCATGTGGGTGTAGTTCTTCACCCAGAAAACGTAGGTTGCGAGGGGGCTGTCTCCGTTTGCCATGGTTTCATTCCTCCTGCTTTAATTTCTTGTACTGGATTGTGCTGATTCCGAGGATTGCTCCGAGGAATGTGTCAATCGCGGTGATTGTTCCGACGACCTGCTCTGCGTAGGGTAAGCCCCAAATCTGCGCGAGTGCGAAGTAGAGGGTGCCGAGCGCGGGGAGCCAGATCATCGCGATTTTCTTGAGGATGTCGTAGGTTTTGTCGCTCATGGTCATTCTCCTTTCTCTTGTCTGTGTTCAACTTCTGCTATTTTTGCTTCGAGTGTTGGCATCTTTCTCTTGTAGTCCTCGCAGGTCTCTTCGAGTTTCTGGATGCCGTACTTGATAGCCGTTATGTCGTTTTCTATGAGTGGGATGCGGGCAGTGAGGTCTGCGTGTTTCTTTACCTCGTCAACTATTGCTTCGAGTTTGGTTGTTGTTACTGCCTGCGATAGTTCGAGCTTCTTCTCGATTTCTGCGTTGCTCTTGTTGTTGGTGATTATCACACCGACGAGCGATAATCCGCCCGTTATGAGTGCCGTTATGATTGCCGTTAAAATGGTTGCTGTCGTAGGATCCATTTTGCTTTCCTCCGTTTACAAATCGTCGCTGTCGTTCATCGTAGTGCTTGCCTTTGCTATTGCTATTATGGCGAGGATGATTAAAATCGTTATCATCGTTTTATCCTCCTTATATCCCTTATTTTAGCACGGCACGGGTTATGGTGTCAATAAAAAAACCGAGGGATTTCTCCCTCGGTTCTGTTTGGTTATGCTGCCGGCTGGTAGTCGTTCGGCGGGATGACCGTGATGGCTGTGTAGAGTGGCATGTTCGTCGTGTCGGTGTATGTTCCGTAGTTGTCGTGTCTGCTCGTTGCGGTGTCGTGGAAGACTCCGATTGCGTTGAGCGCCGTGTGTGCCCTTCTGCTTCCTGAGCCTGAGTATTCACGCCAGTAGATGTATGAACCGTGGTCGTAACTTCCAGGGTCGCGGGCTCCTTCGATGAAGAAGATGTTATGTATTCCAATGTGGCTGGCGCTGTAGTTTCGACCCTTCGATGCATAATTGTCACCGATTACTCCGAAGTCGCCGTATGATTTCACAGATGATGCCTGATATTGCTGGTCTGTATACATCGTGTTGCTTATGGTCATGCCACCGTCGACAATCGATTTCGGATTCGCAGTATAAGTGCCGTAGTCCGTGAATGTTGTCCCGTAGTCGTTTGATGCTCTGATGGTTCCTGCATAAAACGATTCGCCGTCGATGGCGTTGTCATAAATGAGCTTCGGAAGGACTTGGCTGTGGAACGCTTTTCCGTCGTTTGTTCCTGCTGTTGCTGTCCTCGGTCTGAATCCCGGGAGACCACCGGAGGCGTCGGCGATCGATGCGTTCGTGTATGATAAGAGTTGGATCGTTGCGCTGTATTCGAATGCCTCGTAGCGTCCTGACACATCGGCGAGCGTCTTTCCTGAGAAGCTGTCGGCGATGTTTGCCGTCTTGTATATCATAATCATGATATCTCTGAGGACGTTCTTTATCTTTCCGCCGAAGAGCTTCGTGTTGCTTCCGAGTGTCGGAATGGATGTTACTGCTGTGCCTGATACGAGTGATTTCGGGTTCGAAGTCGCATTAGATAATCCCATAGGGAGCCAGTAGCCTTCTTTTCCGTTCGGAAGCATCCTGCTGTAGGTGTTGTCTACCTGCTTGTTGCTGAAGTAGACGGTTCTTGTGGTTCCGTTCCAAACGGTCTTCGTCCAGAGGTTCTTTATCCATGCGAATGCGCCTGCTCCGCTGTAGCTTGCGTTATTGTAGTCGCTCGCTGTTCCGTCTGCCTTCTTGCTGTAGTCCGTCGGGTCGAGATAGTAGTCTACGGTTCCGTCCGCTTTTACCATCGCGGGCTTGTTCTGGAGAACGTCTTCGACAAATCCGTTCCAGCCCCCCTTCGTGCTCGATGTTGCGGCTGTGTAGTTCGAGTTCTCTACTCCCGCAGGGTAGCTGATTGTCGCATACGGCTCGCTTTGCGATGCTGTCTCTGTGAACGCGAAGATGAGCGTTCTCTCGTATGTGAAATTGATTGTGTAGGTCGTCTGGCTTGCAACGTTGAGCTCGATGTCAACCTGCTCTGTTCCGTCTGAGTGGCTCGTGAACGTGTAGGCGCCGGATTCGTGGAGTACTACGGATGCCGTTCCTGCGTTGCTGAGGGTTACGGTCTTGATGTAAACTCCGCCCTTATAAATGAGCACAGGCTCTCCGTAGAACGATTCCTGCGATGTTATGTTGACCGTTGCGTTCCAGCTGTTGAGTGTTGCCGTTACGGTTGAGCCGTCGGTTGTCACTGTTGCTGTCGTTGTGTAGGTCTGTCCGTCGCTCGTTACGCTGAGCGTATATGTTCCCGATGTTCTTACGACGAAGCTTGCTGAGCCGTTAGCGTCGAAGACTGCTGTCTGGCTTCCTCCGTCCTTCGTGGCTGTTACCGTCTCTCCGATTAAATCAGATGAGGTTGTTGTCACGGTGATGGTTGCTTGGAAGAAGTTGATGTATATGCTGTAGTTGCTGTAGTAGGTTACGTCTCGCGTTCTCGTGGCTGTCTGTGTGCCGTCGGTTGTTGCGATGGTCATCTGCCCTACGTCCGTTACGCCTGAGATTACCGCCTTGCCGTTCTCGTCGAACTGTCCGTGATATACCGTGCCTCTGGGGCTCGTGATGGTCACAGGCTGATAGTAGAGGGTCGGCTCCTGCGTGTATACCTCGAATACACTTCCGCCTGTCGTCATTCCGTCGATGCGTGCTGTGAGCGTGTCGATTTCCTGCTGGAGGCGTCCTGCTGCGTCTTCGCTGAGCTGTCCCTTCATATAGTCGAACCACTCGTCGAACTGGGCTTCCATCTGTGCGACGATTTGTGTGAAGTCGAGGGATTCGAACGGGCTTGTGATATATCCGCAGACCGTCGTGTCTTCTCTCTTGTCGGTGATGTTTGCCTGAGTGATTTCTACGACTCCGGCTCCCACGTAAATATGGGCGAGGACGATTTCGTAGTAGTACTGGTTTCTCGTGGGTGCCTGCGGTTCTGGATTGCTTCCGCTATATGCGCCCGTCACTACTGCTGTCTCGATGGTTCGGTTCGTCTCGTCCCTGCGGATGACGATTGAGTCGATTCGAGGGTAGCGTGAGTTTGCTGGTGATAGAGTGAGCGTCTCTGCTTCGTCGATTACTCGGACTTTTCCGTTGATGTTCGAGTAGCCTGTTCCTACCTGTACGCTCATCCCGCCTGCTGCCGTCACTTGGCAATCGTCCGCGTAGACGCCTGTACTGAAGAACTTCTTGAGCCATTTCTCGAAGCTGTCGGCTCCGTATATTCTGTCACCGTTATCCGATGGCCAGAAATATCCGTGTCTGTCTCCGTTTGCCATGTCTTCTTTCTCCTTTCGTTTTAATCGCTGTCGAGCGCGGTCGGGAGTGGTTCTCCGAATGTCGGAACGATTTCCGCGATTTCGTGCTCATATATTTCCATGATCTCCGTGATTCGTTGATCCATCTTGATGCCCCACTCGTCGAATCTGATTGTTACGATGTCGCCGAGGTCGTAGTCTTCGCGGTACTTAAAATTGCCGTTAGGGTCTACCGTGGCTTCGATTGTTACGCTTGGCTTCATCTCTGCGAGCTTTTGCTTGGCTCTGTCGATGAGCTTTGCCTGATATTCTTCGGCGGTGAGGTCTGTGCTGTCGATGTCTTTTGCGTCGATGAAGACCGAACGCCTCTTGTTGTGGTCGATGGTTGCTCCTTCTTCGTCGTATTCGAGATAGTAGCGACTCTGTCCTTCGCCTTCTCCGCCGATGTAGGCGTGGTTCTTGTAGTTCTGGTTGTTTGCTCTGTACTCGACTTGCTTTATGTTGTCGAACCTGTCGGAGAATTCTACTCGCGAGTTCGTGCTCTGTGATGAGCTCCTGTCGTAGCCTGTCATTATGTCGAAGTACATCTTGTGGTCTGTAAAGTTCGGTCGTACTCTGAATCCGTTCCCTGTTGCCCGTCCTACTTTCGTGAGCGTTGCGAGGATTCCCTTGTAGGTCGTCTGGAGCGTGATGTTGGTGTGCGTTTCTGCCTGCACGGTTCCGTCGTAAATCCTCGTATATGTCGGCGGTCCTGATTGCCATTTTATATAGCCCATAACGTCGGCGGCGTCTCCGCTGAAGTTTACGGCTGCACCCCTGATGATGTAGCGGTCGAAAATGGATTCTAAAAATCTTCCCGATACCTCCATTATACTCTCGCCCGCCTTTTTTTTCAACTCTATATTTTCGATGATTCCGGCTTCCTTTGCTCCTCGGTATGTCACGAGTCTGTTCATCTCGATGAGGGCAATGTTCTCCCTCGTTGCTGGTGCTGTGAGTTTGAACTCGCCCGGTTCGAAGAATCGGCGCTGCCAGATGAGGGAGCTCTGATTCTCGATGATTCCGATGAGTCTGAGGTCTTCGTCATATATCCTGATTTCCATCTTTTATGCTCCTTCGTATTCTGTCGCGTACTTGATTGTAACGCTCATGCTGTCTGCTCCGCTGTCTGAGTCGTAGCTGATGTGGTTCTCTCCGTTTATGAGCTGGAAGAACTCGCTGTCATCGGTGAGCTTCGAGTTGATTTCCGTTGTCGTTCCACCTCTTGTGAGTCGGATGTGCTTGTTGCCGATGCCTGTTGTTATTGTCAGGATGTCGCCTGCTTCCATCACTAAGGCTGTTGCTTCGCTTCCGCCTTCCCCGACCTTGATGTATTTGTCCGATTCGAGATGATAAATCTCGGGGTTGCTTACTATGAACGTCGTCTCGATGATTATCGTGAGACCGATTCCGTCGATGCCTGTGTCGTTGATGATGTTGACGCTTCGGTCGTTTGATTTCGATTCGAGCTCTTCGCCTTCTTCGGGGAACTCGTGGTCGAATTCGAAGAGGCGGTTATAGTTGCCGATGGATTCTCGTTGTTCTTCCGTGTCGGTGAACTTTGGATTATCACAGAGGAGCGAGATTGTGAAGAGTCGGCTTCCCTTTGGTGCTCTCGTTATGCTCTCCGTGTAGTAGTTTATTTTTCTTGATACGCCGTTCTCTGTGTAGATGAGCTCTCCTTCGATTCCTCTCTGGAAGAGTACGCGGAGGTCGTCTCTCACTGGCTGGTTATAGATGAACGAATCGTCTGTGCTTGGGTCTGCGAGGAGGCTGAGGACGATGTTGCGCTTTTGGATTGTGCTCCCTTGGTATGTCGCGCCGTCGATGATGGCGTTGTCTTCCATCTCTACCTCGTTGTGGCTGTCGTAGATGCCCGAGACGCTCGCGAGGAGGAACGGGTTGAACCCGTCCTCCGTGAACGTCATGCTGTGATTGTTCTTTTTATTCGTGCAGGTGATTTGTCTTGCCATTGCTTTATACCCCCTGTAGTGATAAAACCATGTCCCTTGTTGCGTTTCTTGTCTGGCGAGCTACCTCTGCCGGGCTGAGTGCTCTCGGGCTGGTGATGTTGATTGTCTGGTTGTAGGCTCCGCGTCCTGCTCCGCCTGCGTTGCTTGTCGGCTCTGTGTCGTCCGTGTACTCGCTTGTGTCGGTGAGGTTTCCGAGGGCTGCGTCTACCTTGTAGGAGTAGTCCTCGATTCCGTCTGCGAATCCGTCGTCTACCATCTCACCAATCCATCTGAATTTCTTCGAGGGCGATGCGATTCCGAGTGCTGATTTGGCTGCGTCGAAGAGGCTGTCTGCGAGGTTGCTTACGCTGTCCGTGAGCCAGTCCCATCCTGCGGTGATTCCGTTCCAGAGTCCTTCGACGATGTTCTTGCCGATGTCGAGGAACTTGCTCGGGAGCTCCTTTACGCCGTTGACGAGGTTGTCCACAAAATCCTTCGCCGCGTTGATGGCTTTGTTCTTGAGGTCGATTGCGAAGTTCTTCACCTTTTCGATGGTGCTTGTGAGGAGGTCCCAGAGCTTGCCCGGGAGTTCCTTCCAGAACTTGATGAACGCGTCGATTGCGTTCTTCGCGCCTGTCTTGATTTTCTCCTTCGTGTCGCTGAGCCATTTTTTGATGCTGTTGAGGATGTTGGCTCCGCCTTCCTTTATGCTGTCCCAGAAATTGCTGAGCCCTTCCTTTATGCTGTCCCATATTACCGATATGAGCTCGCCGATGTTCGATATCATCTGGAAGATGAATTCGGTGAGGGCTTCTAAAATCTGAACGAGGCAGACGACGATGCTCTCTAAAATCTGGGGTGCTGCTTCGACGAGGGCTGTTATTATATCCCAGAGGAGCTGAACCACGAGCTCTAAAAATTGCGGAAGGTTCTCCGTGAGTACGTCGAGCGCCATCTGAACGAGCTCGGGGATTTTTTGGAGGAGCGCCGGGAGGTTCTCGACCAGCCCTGTAATTATCATCTCGATTAATTGCTCCGTTACCTCGAGGAGCAGCGGCAGGTTCTCGATTAGTACGTCTACGATTTTTTCGATTATCATCGGCAGTTTCTCGATGAGCTTCGGAAGCGCTGCGATTATGCCTTCGGCGAGGGCTACGATTATCTGGAGCGCTGGCTCGATGAGCTGGTCGATGCTGTCGATTAGGCTGTCAACGATTGTCAATATTATCTCGACCGCCGTTGGAATGAGCTCCGGGAGGGCTGCTGCGAGTCCTTCTGCGAGCTGGATTATAATCTGGGTCGCCGCGTCTAAAATGAGCGGGATGTTCTCGATTATTATCTGCCCGAGCTGGCTGAGCATCTCCTGAATCTGCGGGATTATGGTCGGGAGGGCTTCAATCAGCCCGTTTGCCAGTCCGAGGATTATCTGCATCGCGCCGTCTAAAAGTGCCGGGATGGCTTCAATCAGCGCCTGCGAGAATTGTGTTATTATCTGAACCGCTGCGTCTATGATGACCGGCATATTGTCGAGGAGTCCCTGTCCGAGGGCTGCGAGGAGCTGGATTCCTGCGTCGACGGCTTCCGGGAGCATCTCGATTACCATCGATAATCCTTCCGATAAAATCTCGCCGAACTCTTCCATGGCTCCTGTGAGTCCGCCTTCTTTGAATGCTTCGGTGAGTCGGCTGATGCCGTCTGTGCCGAACTCGACGAACTCTCTGAGGCTCGGTGTGAGTTGGTCTGATACGGCGATCTGTGCTCCTTCGAGTGCCGATTTGAAGAGCGTTATATCTCCGGCGAGGTTGTCGAGCTGGACATCTGCCATCGCCTGTGCTGCTCCTGCGCTGTCTCCGATTGCCTGCGATAATTCTTCGAATCGCTCTTTGTCGGTTCCGATGAGGGCTCCCACAGCGGCGAGGTCGGTCTTGTTGAAGATTCCGCTGAGAATGGCGTCTTGGCTTGCCTGGTCCATGTCGCCGATACTGTTCTGGAGGTCTCCGACGATGTCAATCATCGAACGCATGTTTCCGTCGCTGTCGTAGACCGCGATTCCTAATTCTTCGAGCGCTGCCTTGGCGTCGTCTGTCGGGTTCTGGAGGCTGAGGATTATGTTGCGGAGATGTGTTCCGCCTTCTGCTCCCTTGATGCCGTTGTCTGCGAGTACGCCGAGTACGGTCGAAAGCTCTTCGGTTCCGCCTTTGAGGTTTCTGGCTGTCGCGCCGATTGTGAGGAACGCCTCACCGAGCTGTGAGACGCTGGTGTTGCTCTTGCTGGAGGCGGCTGCCATCTGGTCTACCATGACGGCGGTTTCGTCGAGGGTGAGTCCGAGTGCGCTCTGTGCGTCCGTTACCATGTCGGATGCCTGTGCGAGCTCGATTCCGCCTGCTGCTGCGAGGTTGAGGACGTTCGGGAGCATCTGCATGGATGTCTCGGCGTCGTAGCCTGCGAGCGCCATATAGTTGAGGGCGTCGGCTGCTTCGGACGCACTAAATGCCGTAGATGAGCCCATCTCCTGTGCGAAGTCGCGGAGTTGCTGGAATGTCTGTGCTGCTTCGCTTGATGAGTCGTTGAGCTCTTCTACGGTCATTCCCATGGTTGCTGCGACTTGGCTCATCGATGAGTCGAAGGTCATCCCTGCGTCTACGCTCGATTTGCCGAACGCTACCATGGCTGTTGTTGCGGCGCCTACTGCGGCTGCCCCGATTTTTGCTGCTGAGGATATAGCCCCACCGAAAGATGAGGCTGCGCTTGATAATATAGATGAGGAGCTCTTTGCTTTGTCGAGCCCCTGTTCGTATTCTGTTGAATCGAGGGATAGTCTTGCGACAAGGTCCCATGCGGTTGTGTCAGCCATCTTGGTTTCCTCCGTTTAGTTTTCTTCGGATGTTGGCGATTATCTCTTGGCTCTTTGCCTCGGGGTCTTCGCTTGTTTCCTTTTCGGCTGGCTGGATGAGGTCGATGTACCTCTTGGTCATCGTTCGTCCGCCTGCCTGCCGTGCGGTGTTCTCTGCGATGGCTTTGAGTGAGTCGGTGATATAGATTCTATATGCTCGCTCTTCTGCTTGCTTTTTAAGATGGAGTACGCAGTGTTCGATTGCGTACTCCTTCCCTATTGCCTCTAATAACTGCCAGTTGAGCGTCTCTGCGCTTTCTAGCCACGCTTGTGATCCTGCATCTGTAGCAGTAATGTAAAAAAATTGATAACGGCCTTATTCGTTGCGATTTCGAGGATGCTCTCGAGGTACTCGTCCATCCTGTGGTTGTCGATGTCCTCGGGTTCTACGAAGCAACACAGGGCGAGGATTTTGAGTGTCTCCTCGGGGTATTTCTCGAGGGCTGCGTCGATGATTTCGCTCATGTTGGCTGATGCCTGCTTCTTTACTGCTTCCGCGTTTCTCCTGATGACTTCTGCTCTCTCCTCTGCCGAGGCTTCGAATGGAAGTGTCTCCATCTGCGGTTTCTTCGCCCTGATTCCTGCGAGGTCGATGAGCTTTGCCCAGTTGTTGACCGCGTTCTTGATTTTTGCGGTCTGCTTTACGAATTCGGTCGGTGTGCATGTTGCGAGGTTCTTGAGTGCCATATTCTTGTCTCCTTTTCTGTTTTAATTATGCGGGCGGATTGTCTCCGCCCGCTGGTTTGTGGTTTATACGCCCGGAGTTACCTCTGTGGCTGTCGCCGTGATGACGATGTTGCCTGTTACTTCTCCGATTGTGATGACGCCTGTCGCTGATGCGTAGGCTGTCGCGCTGATGTCAACTCCGCCCATGCTGACGGATACGGAACTGATTTCGTAGCCCGAATCTGCGGTGAGTGTGCCTGTGTAGCTTGCGCCCTCGTTAACCGATGTTGCTGCGTTGCTGTTCGATACCTTTGTGAGGGTGTTCGTTACGGTGTACTGAGTGATTTCGGGTGCGTCGAGCGAGTAGATGACCATCGGCATCTCGTTCTGTGCGGCGAGCTTTACGTGACCGGTGAGCTCGATTGCTACCTGTCCCTTGCCGTTCTTGCTCGTTGTGAGCTGGAATCCGCCAGTGCTGAGTGCGTTCTTGAGTCTTACTGCTACGCATCCGCCGTCTGCTCTGTCTCCGACCCACCAGATGTCTGCGAAGTCGGTGTCCTTGAGCTCCTTGCGGGGAGTGATTGAGCCTGCCTCTGCGTTGATGTCGGCTGCGCCGAGTGCGAGGCGGATGCTCTCTTTGCTTGTTCCGAGTGATGTAGTGGAAATGGATGCGTTCCATCCGTTGATTCTCTTGAGTTCTGCCATGTTCTCCGGGCAATTGTCAACGTCTGAACCGAGGTCCTGGTAGGTCGGCTGGCAGTTGACCTTGATTCCGCCGGTCGTGGCTGCGATGATGTCGCTGTCGTTGAAGCTCTGGTTTTCCACATCAAATGCCTTGAGTAGGATGCCCGCTTCTACTTGGAGTCCGTCGAATGTGTCAACGGGGATTACTGTAAATCTTCCCATGGTCGTTTCCTCCTTTTAGTTGGTGAAGAATTCGATGTTTATTTGTAGCAATATTCGGCGTATGTTGTCGTTCTCGTCGCTCATCCGCTGTGCGAATGGGGTTCCTGTCGTGATATACATCCGCCCGCCGTCTATTTTTATCGTTGAGGGCATTGTCTTGATTGCGTTGTAGATTTCCTCTGCCTTCTGACTTATTTTGTCCCATCGCTTGCTCTTGTACCAGAGTGATGCGGAGGGGTAGACGGTCTCGTTGAGTCCTGCTGTTTGGACGCCGTAGGTGATGTAGGGGGTCTCGGCGTCGGCGGGTACTGTGTTTTCGTCGTATGCGGGGAGACCGAAGCCTTCCCAGAAATGTTGTATTGCCTGCGCCTTGTCCATCTTATTCTTCCTCCGGCGGGATTTCCCACGCTTCTGCTGTGGTCACCCTCATGTCTATTGTTGCGGAGGCTGGTGTTGCTTTGTCTTCGCCCCCGGTTATTCTGAAAATCTTTCCATCTTCGATTCGTTTGAATACGTCGTGGTAGTGGAGCCGAACTGCCTTCGGGGTTGTTATAGTGTAGACCTCCTTGAGCCCCTGCTGTTGTGCGATTAAGAGTTCCACAGTCTGATTGATTGAGATTGCTGCCTTGAACTCTGCTCCTTCTTTCCAGACCTCTTTATAGCCTCCGTAGCCGTCCGCTTGCGTGGTGCGGTCTATCATCTGGCAATCGGTCATTGCGTCTGTGAGTAGACTCATGGTAGTTTCCTCCATCTGTTGAGCTGTGTCCTGAATGCGTCTGTCCAGTTGGCTGTCGTGCTTCCGTTTTTGTTTGTCGGCTTGCTGTAGGAGTAGCCTGCGAATGATTCGGATGCGAACGGGCTCATGGCTTCGCTTCCCGCTGTCTCGTATTTTTCCGCCCACTCTTCGATTTGAGTTGCGAGGCTGATTACGGCTGTCGGGATTGCCATCGGCCAGATTGCTCCGTGCCATGCGTCGTCGTGGAGCTCCGCGAGGTCTTTCTGAGTGTTCTGGTGGACGCCGTCGTCGAATGTGCTTCCAACGATTCGGAAGAACTGGCCTTCCTTGAGTTTGAAGTCGGGATTCGTCGAGGCGATGATTCCTTCGGCTACGCTGTAGGTGCCGATGAATTTGTCCGTTTCGAACCAGTTATGGAGTTCTTGGCAGAGTTCCGTGAGTTTGTTCATGACTTTTTCTTTGTGCTCCTCTTCTTGCTTGCCTTCTTGGGCTCCGATTTTGCCTCTTCCTGCCCTTCTATTGGTTCGGCTGGTAACTTGTCCGCCTTCTCCTTTTTCGTGGCTGTATGGGGCTCATCGGGGACGTATTCGATGAATGCCTTGTTGTACTTGTTTTTATTCGATGCCAGCTCTTCGATTCTCTCCTTGGTTGCCACTTTTCCCTCGCGGGGGAATGTCTCCCCCGCTTGGTACTTGTGGTTGTTATCTAGGAGGTCTCTGAAGGTGGCGATTACCTTGTATGCCATGCTTTTTCTCCTGTTAGATTGACTTGGCTGTTACCGTTACCTCTACGGAGTCGGTGTAGGTTACGCCGTCAACCGTGATAGATGCTGAGATGTTAGCCTTGCCCTCTGCTACGCCGGTTACTGTTCCGCTGGAAACCGTTGCTACCGATGTGTTATCGGATGCCCATGTTACTGTCTCGCCTGCGGGTACTGTCGTTGCGGTGAGGGATGTCGTTGCCTCTTCCTCTACGGTTTTGGTTCCGCTGATGGTTACGCTCGGAGTCGTGTTGTTGATGGTTGCTGCGATGTCCTTGTCGAGGACTGCCACACCGCAGAGCATGTCGATTGAGATTGTGTCTGTCTTGCTGTTCATGTCGTAGCCGTATACTACTCTCAATCCGAATCCGTCGTAGTTTACGATTGCGGAGTTAGATGCGCCCTGAGGAAGCTCGAGCTGTCTGGTTACGAGTGCGAGTGCGTTCTTGTGGAACACGAGACCGTCAACCTTTGAGCCTGTGCTGTCGATGTTCTGGTCTGCGAAGAAGTCCATGCCGAACTTACGTCCGAGGGATGCCTCGCGGAGTGCTGTGCCTTCGTCACCTACCTTGTCGGCTGAGAGGAAGAGGTCTGTCTTGAGCAGGTCTGCTTCGATGCCGGAGCCGTATACGAAGTAGCGGTTCTCGAGGGGTGCTGCTGCGTCCGTGAGGTACTTTCTTGCGTCTACGACCTTGTTGCGGATGTTGTCTGTGCCGCTTGTGTAGGATACGTTCTGCTCGACTGCGTCGGCTGCTGCCTTGATGAGGTAGTTGTCGATCTTATCTCTGAACGCCTGCATTGCGGGTACGAGCAACTGCTTTGAAAAATCTGCGATGTCCATAGACAACTGCTTGCTTGTTACTGCGAAGGAAACGTCGAGGAGCTTGTCCATCTTTACGGCGATTCCTGATTCCTGTGCGTCCTGAACGGAGATGCTTCCGTTGAACTCGTTTGCCTGGAATTTTGCGGGCTTGCGGATTGTTACCGTGTCGCCTACGCCTGCGACGAACTCGTCGCTGTAGTCTCTATGTACGAGACCTGCCATTACGGCGTTGTTCCTGAGTACCATCAATGCCTCGCGGGCGATGATGTCGGGAGTTAAAAACTTATTAGCCATATTTTTATACCTGTCCTTTCTTTCGTGCGGCTATATAATCAGCCATGTTTAGTGTTCCGAGGTCTTTCTCTGAGCCTGTGCCTGATGGCGGTGTGGCGGTCTGTGCGCCCTTCTTGTCCGTCGTCTGAATGAAGTCGGCCCATTCTTCTGAGATTGCCTTTTTTATTGCTTCGGCGTCCTTTGTTGCTCCTGCTTCGTCGAACTCGATCTTGGCGATTTGCTCGTCCGAGATTTTCATGATGGAGTCGATTCGCTTTTCGGATACGCCTGCGTCCTTGAGAATGGCTCTGTAAGCGTCCTGTTTGCTTCTGAGCGTCTTCTTTGCCTCGATGTCCGCCTTGTAGTCGTCGAACTGCTTCTGGAGTGCTTCTTTCTCCTCTATGGCTGCCTCGTACTTTACCTTGTACGGGGATTTGTCGCCTGCGTCGAGCGACTTCTTTGCGTCTGCGAGCTCCTTTTCGAGGGTGGTTGCCTTTTCGGCTTCCGCTTTGAACTTGTCGATTTCTCCCTTGAGTCCTGTTACTGTCTCACTATGGGCTGAAATGATTTCGTCGATTTTGTCCTCTTCGATGCCCATTGCTGCTAAAAACTTTCTTGTCAGTGCCATGTCTCTATTTCCTCCTTTTCTTCGGTCGCGATTTCCTCCGCGATTAGGTTGTGGCTCTTGCCACGGTTTTATTATAGCACCGCCTTGATTTATTTGTCAACATTTTTTGTTCCCGATATTTTCCCGCTTTGTGCCTTTTTGATTTTCACAGAGTCGTGCCGAGGTAGGTGTTGACGGTCTGGCGTACCCATTCGTATGACTGCGGGGCTCTCTGCCTCATTGTTTCGTTGCCTTCGACGACGTACCTGTAGGTCTCGGCGAACCATTCGAGGGTGTTCTGGCTGTTCCAGATGGGGTAACCTGCGGATGCGCATTCCGCTGCGTAGATTGCTTGGAACTCCGGGCTGTTGCTGATGGTCATTGTCGGGTAGGGGTTGTAGGTTGATGTTCCGTGGCTGATGCCTGCCATCATCCCGATTATCTCGTCGAGGGCGTGTCCGATTTCGTGGTTGGTGCTGATGGCGACGCTGTTGTCTGATTTTGCGTTGATGCCGATTGTGATGATGCCGTTGTCGGTTCCTCTTGCTCCGTGTCGGAAGACGCATTCTCCTGCGTGTCCGCTTGAGTACCTGCCGTCGGGTCCTACCGTGATGATGACGTTGTAGGCGTTGAGGGCGTCGATTACCTGCTGTGGCTCGTAGGCTGCGTAGCTCCAGTAGAGTGCTTGGGTGCTCGCGTCGATTGAGTCGAATGTGACGGGGAGGCTTGTAGGCGTGCAGATTGCCTCACTGACGGCTTCTGTTTCTTCGGTGGGTATTTCTTCGGGCTGAGGTGCTTCGGGCTCTCCTGAGGCTTCCTGCGTGCCCCAGATGGTGCTGTCCGTTTCGATGCCTGCCCAGATGTCTTCTTCTTGGGTTTCCGTCTGCTCCATGGGGTACATCTCGATTGGTCCCTGCTTGTACATCTCGATTGGCTCGGGCGGGTACATCCTGATTGATGCGATTGTTGTTAAGATTGCGATGATGATTTTTAGCATGGCTTTGTCTCCTTTCGTGGGTGGTTTTTGTTCTGTTGCCTTGAGTATATCACAGAGTCCCGCCTTCTGTCAATAATTATTTTAAATATTTTTAAATTATTTTAATTTTCGTGTAGGATTCGTGTAGTAATGTACGATTTTTGCCTTTTTCCGGGACTTTTCCTAGCGATTTTTCTCATGGGGACTTTTCGGATTTTGCCTAAATTCATACATTCCTTCATCAATTCCTACACTAAAATATAAAAAAATTAAAAAAAATTATAGAAAATTATAAAAAAAAGAGCCGGGGGCTCTTTGTCGTCCTCCGGCTGCTGTGTGATTTTTATATGGTGATGGATTGGAGCCCCTTTTCGAAGAGCTCTTGGTACTCGTCGTGGTGGTTTGCCACGGCTGGTTTGATGTAGGGCTTCGGTTTTCTTGTGCTGCTCCCGAATTCCACGTAGGCTGCGTATTCTACCGCCGAGCCGACGAGGGCTGTCCTGCCGTTGTCTGTGACGGCGTGCGTGATGCTGTTGCGGAGTCGTCCTGTGTCGACTGGGCAGAGCTCCTTTGCGTGTCCCTCTGCCGTTGCTCCGATGGCGTCCATGATGTCTGGAAGGTGCTCTTTGAGTGCCGCGAGGAGTTCTGGCGTGTGGTCGTCGATGTCGACTTTGATTCCTGCTCCCATGGTTGCTCCTCCTTTCTATTATCGCGAGTAGTCTTCGTCGAGGTAGCCGAGCTCGTAGACGTCCTTGTTGTTCTTGAGGCAGTCGTCGACTATTGCGATGATCTGCTCTGGTGTCTTATCGAGCGCGAGTGGCATCGTCGGAAATGTGTCTCCGAACCTGTCGAGATATTGTCTGAGTTTCTTTTCGAGCATGTCATATTCCTCCTGCGATTCGTCTGTAGGCTTCGAGTGCGTTCGGGAGGTACGTTTCCATTGCTTTGAGTTCGTCTCCTCCGCAGGTTACGGCTGAGCCGATGTTTGCCCAGGCCTCGCTTGCTGCCTCGTATTGCCTGAATGTTTCCTTGGTTGCCGCTTTTGTCTTTATGCTGAGCCCTGCTTCCTGCATCGCCTGCATGATGTCGCGTTCCTTTCCGAGGTCGGTTACTGTGCGATATTGGCGATTATAATATGCTGCGCCGTGTCCGTAGCTCAGTATAAATTGTTTCTGCGTGTTGTAGAAGCCGTCGAGTGCGTCCTGTACGCCTGCTGTTGCTCCGATGCCTGCGTGCATGAGTTCCTTGTAAAGTTCTTTCATGTCTCTTTCTTTGAGAGCGAACATGTCGCTTCTGAGTGCTGCGAGGAACTGGTCGCTTGACGATGGCGTTGTCTTGATGAGTGTTCCGAGTCTCGGGTCTGTCGCGAACGCCTTGTTTATGAGGTCGACCTCTTTGTGTGTCGTGCCTTGTGCCCTTCCTGCGAAGTGGTCGAATGCATGGTTGTATTCGTGCGCGAGTGTCGAGAACTTGCTCATACCTTTTGTGTCGTCTAGGCGATAGAGGAGCTCTGTTGTGCTGGGAGTGAAGTGCGGGTGGTTTTTATCGTACCTTATGCTCGCGACTTTGTCTCCGTATTTCGCGTAGAGGTTGGCGTTTTCTGATTCCTGCGCGAGTTGTTTGAACTCTTTGTAGTCTCTCTCGTCCATTGTCTCTCCGAGTTTGTTGAGTTCGACCTTTGTTGGCGTTGGTTCTTCTTCTTTTGCTTTCTTGCCGAAGTCGAATCCGATTACTTTTGCGTGCATGGTGCATCGGCAGTTGTAGACTGTTCCCGGTGGCGCGCTCGGGTCTCCCGGATATTCGAGGCGATTGCCTTCGCCGTCGGTGAACTTGTCGTCTTCGTCGACCTCCTGTCCGTCCATTACCTCGTGGGCGTCTCTGACTCTGCTGTCGTGCGTTGCCATCCAGACCTTTTTCATCTTGACCCCGTTCTTTGTCATGCGGTCGTAGCTTGTCTGGCGTCCTGCGTTCTCTGCTCCCGTGACCATTGTTCTCGCGTTCCTGATGGCGGCTCTGTGGTTCATGTCTGTTACTGTCTGGAGCCTGTTTGCGAGATGTTCGATGCTGTCTCCGTGGAGGAGCCCCTGAGTGAGTGCGCTCTGGATGTGGTTTTCGTTCCAGCGGAGGTCTTTCGGGATGTCCACAGAACGCGTCGGGAGGAGCTGGCGGTTCTCCGTGACGAGTCGGTTGATGGTGTCCTTGTCGTGGAGCGTCCAGGCGTCTTGGAGTTCGAATCCCATCCCAGTTGCTTGGTCTGTGATGCTCTCGACGGCTGTCTTGTAGCCGTAGCCGTATACTGTCGGGAGCGCTCCGTTGACGATTTTCATTGCTGTGATGTTCGCGTAGGTCTGCTGTTGTGCGAGGATTTGGGATAGTTCTTTCCAGTGCTTTGCTGTGAACATTTTTCCGTTGAACCACTCGTCGTATTCTGCCTGTGTGATTTTTCCGGCTGCGAGCTGTTTCTGCTTCTCCTGCATCTTCGGGGCGAGTTTGTTGATGTAGTCGTTGAATGTGTTCTCCGCCTCCTGCTTCGCCTCTTTGTAGACCTTTTTCAATCGTCTTTCGATTTGTTGGAGTGTGAGTGCTGTCGTTGCCATCTTATGTCTCCCGTCCTTTTATTTGTTGCCCTTGATGTGCTCGTAGGCTTCGTCGATTCTCTGCTCGTTGGCTGTCTTCTCCTGCTCTCTTGCCTGCTTCGTTTCCGTCGTGAGTTCCTGCTTGGCGAGCCCGAGTCTCTCCCTTATGGTTCCGATGAGTCCTTGGATGCGTTCCTTGGCTGCTTTTCTTTGCTCTGGGCTCATTGCCTTGAGCTGAGTGCGGAGCGATTCGATTTGCTGGCTTGCTGCCGCACTTAATTGCTCGCGGATTGATTTTGATTCTGCTGTTATGCTCTGACCGATTGCTTTGTGTTCCTGCCTGAGCTGGTCCTGAGCGTACGCCCATTGTTCCTTCTGGGATTTGCTGAACCCTTTCGTGGAGTGCCTGCCTTTGAGTTGCTTGCGCTTCTCGTAGTACTCATGGGCTTTCTGTGCGTCGTAGTTTACCGCCATGGTTTAGTCCTCCTCTGTGAGTAGTCCTTCGAGCTGTCCGATGATTTCGTTACCGAAGTCTTCGAGATCGTCTTCTCCGCTGAATCTGTCGATGTCCTCTGCTTCCTTCTCTGCCTTTACGGTTGCGATTTGGTCTGCGTCTCCCATGAGGGTGAGGATTTTTGTCGTTGTGTAGTCTTCGCTTGTGTATTCTGCGGCTTGGATTACGGTCTGAATCTCTTCCTGCCTGTTGATTATCACAGAGCGTGTGAAGCTGGGTTCGTCTTCTATGCCTGCGAGTTCGAGGACTTCCTCGATTGCGTCCGTGATGTGTGTCTCGAACGGGTCGGTCTTGTTGTCCATTGGTTCGTAGGCTGCCATGACCTGTGTCGCTGTGACTGCTCCTGCCGCGATGTTCTTCGTGTCGAGTGCGCCGAAGTCTTCGTACATGTCGCTTCTGAGTCTGGTGAGGATTGCCTCACGGCTGTTGTAGGGCACCTCGATTGTGTGCGCCTCTGCCTTTGCTCCCTCTTCGTCAATCATCGATGCCTTGACGCGCTTCATCCTGTCGAGGAACTCCTTGAGGTCGATTTCTCCCATTCCGCCTGCGTTGCTGATGACCCAGTAGATCTGACTTGCGTCGTCGAGGTCGTTAGCGAATCCGCTCTTGATGAGGTCGTAGGCGTCGATGTTCTCGCGGAGTCCTACGAGTTTGCTCTGCTTGTGGTCGTCGGGGTAGAGGGTGACGATTGGCAGGGCGGAGTAGTTTTCCCCTGCGATTATCTCTTCGCCGTCTGCTGGCGTTCTTGCGATTGTCTGGATGTAGGCTCTCTTCTCTTTGAAAATCTCACCCTGCGTCTTCTCTTTTCTCGTGCGCCAGATGTAGTCGGTGTAGCCGTCCTGCTCGTAGAACGTGGCTCTGAGTGGCTTGTCTGTGTCGAGTCTCCAGAATCTTACGCCCGCCATCATCTCTCCTGTCTCTTCGTCGTATAGCGGGGCGAACTCGCGTGCGGTGAAGACCTCGATGTGGTCGTAGTTCCAGAAAATGTAGCTCACTCCTCCGCTGAGGGCTTCGTACCCCGCTGTCTGCATTCTCTTGTCGAACTTCTTTCCGAGCTTCTTCTTCGTGCCCGGCTTGTTGAACGTGATGCCGTTGCTGAGCAAATACTGCGTTCTTTGGCTGATGAAACGGTCGAAGAATCCCGATGCGAGTTTATAGTTCGCGCTGTAGTTGTCGGGGACGGCTTCGCCTGCCATCGTGTAGAGGAGCTTCTGATACTGTGTGATGGTCGTGTTCTCCTGCCTTGCGTATTCGTCCGCGATTACTGCGGTCTTGTAGCGCTCCGAAGCTTTGTACTCTCCGATGAGGTCTTCGATGAATCTCATCTTGTCTGCTTCCGTGTGGACTCTCTCTTCGTAGTCTTGGAATGTGAGCATGGTTTTATCTCCTTTCGGCTTTTTTGATGATGTGCTTTGTCTTTGTGAAATATCTCGTTGCGTCCTGTGCGTGGTCTCCTACCTTCACGGGTCTGTCGTCGTCTGCTTTGGGGTCCCACACATAGCCTTTTACCTCTTCAATCCAGTTCTCGCATCGTGGGCTGATTTTTATGTAGCCGTTGTCGAGTGCGTTCGCTGTTTCTCTTATGCCGTCGAGGACTGCGTTGTCCGCTGTCCTTACCTTGTAGCGGTGCTCGTGTTTCCTGAGGAGCGTGATGAAGCTCGCGGCTGAGGGGTCGATGATTGTTTCGATTCTCTGCCCGGGGAGGATATCTGCGACCCATGTGTCGAGTGCGCTCGCGTACTGCCCGTCCGTTTTCTGCTCCTTCGTGTCTCGCCCGCTGTGGTAGTATTCCCTTATAGCATACCACGCGTCGTTATATTTTGCAAATAATAACGCTGCGAAGGCGTTGAGGGTTCCGTAGTCGATGGCGATTGTGTATTCTGTGGGCGTCTCGTTCTTCGGTGGCTCCGCGATTGCTTTCTGCCACATTGGATAGATGAGCCCTTCTGCGATGCAACGCTCGCCGAGGATGTCCCTGCGGTACCATGTGCTCCCGACGACGTACTGGCTCTCGATTTCTGCTCTTCTCGCGTCCGTGATGCTTAAATTGTCCGCGATTGTGAAGTGCTCGTATTGGTAGCCTCCGGCGTAGTCCCTTTCTCTGTAGGCGTCGATGTAGTTCTTATAGATTCGATGTCCCGGGTTGCAGGGGTTTAAGTCCCAGAGCGTCTTCGGGTCTTGTGCTGCGATTTGTCGTCCCATGGCGACTTTGACGAATGATTCTCTTGAGTCGTCGCTGTCGTAGTGCTCATTTATCTCTGTTGCAATCCATAGCCCGTAGGAGTTACCGAGGATTCTCTTGTAGCTGTCGGCTTTTGCTCCGCCTGCGAAGACGACGATCTTCTCTCCTGTCTTTGTGGTTATGAAGAGGGCGTCGTTGTCTCTGTATTTTCCCCAGTGGCTCCTGCCTCTGAATAGGTTTTCGAGTCCGTAGCCGTTGCATACGCCGATGTTGAGCTTGGCGTTTCCTATGGTCGAACCGCTGGCGAGGTGGATTTTGTCCTCGCATGTCTCTAAATATGCCGCCGCGATTATGCAGTTGTCTATGGTCTTTCCGCTTCGGATGGCTCCTTCGGCGACGTTGAGGCGGTTCTTGAGTGCGTTCTTGATGTACCTCTTATGCTTTGGGCTGAATGGTTGCCATCTGATTGTCTGTGTTGCTGTTGTCATCTTTGCCTCCGGACTGATATATGCTCATAAAGTCCTCGAGGCGGAGTGTAACGAGCCAGCCGCCTCTGTTCCTTCTGTGGAAGACCACAGGCTTGCCGTCCTTTCGTTTCTCCGCTTCGTCGATTGCTTGCTTTATTGCTTCATGTATGTTGAGGCGTTCTACTCTTTTGACCTCGGGATGGATTCCCGGGAGTCCGATGATGTCGCTTTCGTGATAGAACACCTTTCCTCTCTGAGCTTCGATTCCGTATTCTTCCCGTAATATCTTCGCGAGTTCTCTTTCTCCGTTCGCTCCCTTGTTCCTGCTTCCTCTGCCTCTCTTGCTTGCGTCAGTCGTCATCGTCGTCGTCTCCTTTCAATAATTCGGCGAGCGGGGTGAGGTCTTCGATTTGAGCCACTACCTCCTGCTGGTCTTTCTGTCCGAGGAGATTCTTGCCGAGGAATATTGCCATTGCGGCGTTCTTCTTTGCGAGTTCGAACTGGGCTCTTCTGAGGCTGATTTTTCCTCCTGCTCGTTTTTGAGCAAATACCACCGCAAAACTTGCCCCGTAGGTTCGGTCGCACCAGCGTTCGATTGTGTCCTCGCTGCAATTGTACCATCCTGCGATTTCTTCCTTGGTGCACTGTAGCTGGCAGAGCTTTTCGAACTCTGTCTGGTTGATATTTATCGCGGGCCTTCCGCCTTTGTTTTTCTTTGTTGTTGTCTTTGTTTCGCTCATGACTCAGGCTCCTTTCTTTGTCAAATGCCCGGGGCGGTTCTTTGCCCCGGGTTGCGCTGTTGTTTTATATTTCGTCGTCAGATGATTGGTTCTTCATCTCGTCGTACGTGAGATTCTCCTCTCCTCGCATGATGCAAACTCCGTCTTTGTCTCCTGTTAGGTTTACATAACGGTCGATGATGCATTCTGCGTAGCTCGGGTCGTACTCTACGATGTGGCATGTTCTTCCGAGCTGTTCGCATGCGATGAGTGTCGTTCCGCTTCCTCCGAATGTGTCGAGGACTATGTCGTCCGGCTTACTTGAGTTCTTGATGAGTCGCCCGATGAGTTTCACAGGCTTCATCGTCGGATGGAGGTCGTTATAGTTAGGCTTTGCCTCGTACAGGACGTCTGTTGCTTTATTCTCGAGGAGCTCGTGAAGCATTGCCTGCATCTCGGATTTTGTCATCTTGTCGATGTCTGCGTTGTCGTCGTATACTGTGGAAAGGCTTCGGTCGTCTATGAAATAGTGCCCTGCTCCGTCTTTCCATCCGTAGAGGCACGATTCATGTCTCCAATGATAGTCCTGTCGTCCGAATGCAAACGAGCTCTTTACCCAGATGAGGTTCTGTCTTATT
>Ga0310786_10001904_pt1 | contig 32957 bp, 45 predicted proteins | sample AusTroGonzalo_MG_FD_203881 | JGI IMG/M metagenome (GOLD analysis project Ga0310786, IMG submission 203881) | Bovine rumen microbial communities from tropical cattle in Woodstock, Queensland, Australia - Gonzalo_03 (v2) (version 2) | ecosystem: Host-associated > Mammals > Digestive system >...
TTCGCAAGGCTGAGGAACTCGCGAACGCTCATCCGGATACTACCAGTTTTGGCCGTTTCGCTGACTTTGAGAATTATTATCCCGCGCGAAAGAAAGCAGATCAATTTGTGCGTGAGAAGTTTATACAGCTAGGCGGTAAGCCGAAGCTCCCGCACCCCTATTCGTTTACACTTCTGGAGTGCGAATATCTCAGAGACTGGTTTGACAGCAGCGATAAGATCATTATCGATCTGGATGATGTTCCCGACGATCAGGTCAGCTTTACACTCGGAGACAGCTGTGCTCTGATGATTCACGGAAATGAACCTGTTGTTCTGACTAAGAAAATGCTGTATGAGCGTATCGGGGCATGTAATGGCTCAGTTGACGTTTTCCTTAAAGAATCTCTCGGCAATTACGCATATGTTGAAGTTCAATTGTGGGATAAAATACAGATGTATTCCAAGGTGACACAGATCAATTAATCAGCAGCAAAAGGAACTATCAGGCAACTGAGTTTGGTTGAACGATGCACCAGTTTTGGAGTATCATTCAGGCTACGCAAAGTGGTTCTTGAGGATACTGTTGCCAAACTGGAACAGGAAGGACAGTAGTCTGCTTAATCATCAGTTAAACATACATAAAGAAGAATAATTATTGAGTATTCTTTCCACAGGAGAAACAAATGAGAGATGGAATACATAAGAGATTTATTACCCAAAGACAAATTTGATACAGCTTCGCTCGAGCGGTTAATGTCTTTGAGCGACGAGCAGATAAATGAAATCATACCTGATCTACTCGAATGGATACAAGATATGAATTGGCCTGTAGCGCCTTGTATTATTGCAGTCCTCGCAAAACACCGAAAAGCTACAGAAAGACATTTAATTGCCTTGCTAAAACCGGAACAGGAAGATGCTGAGTGGAAACTGCATATAATCGCAAGTTTGCTTAACGAATGGCCATCCTATCCGGATGATAAAATTGTAGCAGAAATAGTAAGAATCGCATCATATCCTACAGAGGCAGAGAGGCTGGAGGAAGTTGATGTTGCTGCTGCTGATTATTTGAACAAATCTTTATAAGAGGAGTTTAACCGCATAAAAGAAGGATACGACAATATTCTTGCAGATCTTGTTGAGCAGGGCAAAGCATCATCGTTCAATTGCAAGCCTGAATATAAAGGCAAGAGCGTAATCCTCGCCGCCGTTTTTGTTTTCTTTGTTTCTGCCCTGTGTTAAAATTTCTTTATAGTTGGAAAACACGGGCAGAGCCTGTTTTATTGACATCGAGGAGGAGCTTTTTATGAAGAAGATCGTTGCTTTGATTCTGGTTTGTGCAATGTCTTTTGCACTTTTTGGATGCGGAAAGAAAGAGGAGAAAAAGGGCGGCAGTGACAAGCCGAAGACTGAAGCTCAGGACAACGATAAAGGCGGTGCTGACGCAGCTGCAGCTGCTGAGGACGATGTTAAATTCACTAAGCAGGGCAACAAGGTCGTATTCACTGTTGATGCAGGATTGGATCTGAAGCAGGATGCATGGCTCGGTTTCATCCCCGGCACCAAGGGATTTACAAAAGAAGGCGAAGCTGATGAGGTCGATGTTTTGTATGCCTATATCGCTAACGGTGATAAGAAATCCAGCGAAGATTATATTTTCGAATTCGATGAAGATCAGTTCGGAGGCCTGGAAGATGGCGATTACATCATGGTTCTCTGCGACAGTGACGATGAAGCGGTAGGCAAGGTTCTTCTTTATATTCCTGCCAAGATTGCCGGAAACACAGTCGAACTCGCTTACGACAAGATCGTTATCAACAAATAAGATTTTAAGTTATTTGGAAAATACCGTAATAGAACTCGAATAATTGCAAAACACTTGAAACGCCCTAAAATAGGGCGTTTTTTAAGCTAATATAAAATGGAACTTGTGCATTTTTGCGATGGTATAATAGGGTAGACAGAGGAAAGCCCATGCATGGGAAATCAGGGGATAGGTCTTCTATGATTAGTTATGATGAATTTGCAAAATTGTATGAAACAATTCCGGGAGAACCTGAATTTGAAATATGTTTCTTTGATCATGCGAATACATATATGATCATTAAATATGATGATCATGTCTCGTTTCAACGGTGTGGAGTATCTGACGGCAGCGGAGAGTTTGATTATTCTTCATTGTCAGAACTCTATCAGACCACAACAGTCGATGGTATATGTCTTAAAGATGAATGGGATTACATTCAAACGATAATTGCCGATTCGATGTATGATCTTTCTATTCCGGAAGAATTATCGGGTTTTATAAAATTTCGAAATAGTTTATCTGATGAGCGGATTTCTGGTGTTTCAACTGACTGGCTTTGAAGAATTTCTTATTGGTACAAAGGAATTCATGATAAATGAAAAAGGCCAGCCTTACATGGGTTAATATTTCAAAGGGGGATAAATTATGATATTCAAAGAAGGAAACTGCTGGAAATGCTGCTATGATCCTGAAACAGGGCTTTATACTGCGAGGACAGGCTACGCCGGGAATATAGATCTTTATGAGATCAACAAGGAGATATTTGATAGGATTGATGATCCTGGTGTCGATCCGTATGATCTGCTCCGTCAGGGCCGTCACTTGTTTATGTCTGTAGATGACCGTTGCGGCCCTCCGTATACTGTTGTTTTTGATGACGATTACGAGAAGATCTGTTCTTGGACGCATGAAAATATAGTCGGTAAAAAATGGAGCGACGAATTGACGGATGCCGCCGTTGAGATCTTCGCATCAGAAAAGAATAACAGAGAACAACGCCGTGCAAAGAGAGCTCAGCGCGAAAAGAAAAAGAAGGATGACGATAACAAAACTGAATAATTGAAAACATCGGGAACGTTCCAAACAGAGCGTTTCTTTATACTCTCTGATTAGAATATAACAGGGGATTTTTATGATTCAAAGAATATGCCGTTTGCTTAAAGATGAGCTTTTAGACAATGGTTATGAATACGGTTTTTATCTGAATGGAAAGACGTACAAAACTGATATGTCCAATGGATTCGACGAGGAATTCTTTGGACGGTTGTTGTCAGAGTACCGCATTCAAGATCCCCGGGATACCAGGCAGGCAAAAGTGGGTACCTGCAATGACATAGTTGTTCTGATGAAGGCTATTCTTGATGAACAGAATGTCCCGAGTAAGATCTGGCTTTTGCATGACAGGCAATACGGCAATTTCCATACAGTTTTGACTTTTTACATAGAAGACAAAACTATATACTTGGAATTGACGCCTCAATCTGCCAAGCCTTGGTATGGGAAGGAACTGGTTTTCGATAACGAGCAGAGCTTCATATCCGAATATTGTAAAGACGGTTGTGAAGTAATTGATATTACAGACTCTGTTGTTATTGGAGAGGCGCCTGAGTTTATTCTTTCCAGAATGGATCAGTAAATCGGAATTTGTGGAGGTAGATTAGTAATGACGTGTCCATATTGCAATAATGAGATGGAACAGGGAATCATCCAGAGTCCTCATGAGTTGAATTGGAAAAGAGGAACCAAAAGACCATTACTGGGGAGGGCGGGATTCCACGATGAATCGGTTGTCCTTTCCGAACTATCATTTATGAAAGGCTCTGCTGTAGTGGCATTCCTTTGTCGGGAATGCAAAAAAGTGATCATTGATTATTCCGATGAAAAAGCCGACTTAAATCAACGATAAGTTCAGATTTTTGTATGCGAAAACACTATATAGATAACATAAGATGCCTGATCATATTTCTGTTGATCCCTTATCATGCCGCACAGGCGTTTAACACGTGGGGAGAGCTGAATTATTACCTTTTCCATCCTGATAAGACCATAAGCAGCTTCATCGTGTTTTGCAGTCCTTTCTATATGCCCGTGATGTTCCTTCTGGCCGGAGTAAGCACCAGGTATGCGCTGAAGAAGCGTACTTACGGGCAGTTCTTTATCGAAAGGGTTAAGAGGCTTATCATTCCGTTTGTATTCGGCACGCTGTTCTTTTGCCCGATAATGGCCTATATAGGCGATAAGACAAACTGCGGTTATTCCGGAGGTTTTTTCGCGCATTACAGGATCTTCTTTACCAAGTGGACAGATCTGTCAGGGTTCGACGGCGGCTTTGGTGTCGGGCAGTTCTGGTTTCTTTATTTTCTGTTTGTGATATCGATCGCGGGTATCGGGATCATTGCTTTATCAAAGCTGATATTCAAAAAGGAAAGAGCGGGGAATATGCCTTTCTGGGCACTTTGCCTTTTTGTAATACCGCTCCCGTTTTTATACGATCTCCTGGTCGTAGGAGGCAAGAGCTTTGCGGAATACCTTTATGTATTCCTTATCGGTTATTTCATTCTTTCGAATGACGACGTGCTTGAAAAAACGGAAAAGTACAGATATGTTTCTTTGGCGATCGGCCTAATTGCAGGCATAGCCGATGTTTACATGTTCATCTGGAGCGGAAGAGATTTCGGTGTGTTAAATACTATAGCCAAAGCTTTCACTGAATGGTTCATGATCCTGGCGCTGATCGGGCTCGGAAAGCGTGTGATGAATCGTTCCGGCAAAGTATCAGAGTATCTATCTCAAAGGTCTTTCCTCTTTTTCAGCATTCATTTCCTCTGGATCGTTATGTTTCAGTATTGGTTTTCAGGCTTTGTTTCCGGCAATACATTCGCTGCATATCTTGTGCCGATCTTGTGTGCTTATCCGGCAACCTTTGCCTGCACGGAGATCGCTTACAGGATCCCGTTGCTGAGCTTTTTGATGGGGGCGAAATCCAAGCCGAAGTATGCGGGGAAGAAGGATTGATATCGCATGAGCTTAGGTGAAAAGATATTAGATCACTATAAAGAATTCCTGGGTGATTACGTCGGGGTCGACAGGTATTGCGACGGGGATAAAGATCTGCAGATACTTGGGTTTTCTAATGTTTTCGCGGATTGTATCGTTTTTGCGACGTTCGGTCTTTCCAATTATCCTGATCTGATAAACAACCGGTGTGAAGTCGTTCTGGCGGTAGATGACAAATACGATGAATGCGCAGCGATCCTTGCCAATTCTATTTTCTATGCACTGTCTTCCGGGATGGATTTCGGAAAAGGCGTTTTGATAGGCGGAGCAGATAACATAGTAGAGGGGTTTTCTGAATCCTGCGGAAAGACCGCGCTGTATTTTACGGAAGCCATTATGTTTCCGAATGACTTTTCGGCGGTAGATGATACATGCAAAGTCTATATGGGTTTCTTTGTTTCTGAAAAAGAAGCGGAGTTCTTCAGGCAGCATGGAAGCGATGCTTTTGAGGATCTTCTTGAAAAGAGCGGCATTGATGTATTCAGCCTAAACCGCAAATCGGTTTTGTAAAGACTTATCCAATAACGGTTTTAACGGGAAAGAACAATTTACCCAAAACGGGTCTTGACATAGTAGCAAAATGATACTATCATCAAGTTAGTTAGTAGCAAGTAGATACTAACAAGCAAATATCAACAGATGAAGTTTCATCGGAAGGGAGAACACTATGGCTATCAAGTACAAGAAATTTCAACCGAACGAATACGTTATGGCAGTAAAGAACGGAAAGGTTATAAAGGAAGGGGCCGGCATCAGTATCCTTTATGACAACATGTTTACCGACGTCCTGGTGATCCCGACTTCTGCATTTGACGGGGATTTTGCATTTGACGAACTCGTAACCAACGATTATCAGACAGTCTACGTACAGGGTAATGTTACTTATGTGATAAAGAACTATAAGAAAGCAGCGGAACTTGCGGACTATTCCTACGGCAGGGGCGGGTATGAAAAGAAAAAGAAGGCTGCTTTGGACGATCTGAAAAAGCGGATCCAGTTTGTCATTAAGACTATCGTCATTAAGGAAACAAGCAGGAGAAACGTCAGACAGATCATTAAGCAGGCGGAAGAAATGGCTGATCTGATCATGAACGGTCTGAAGGAAGATGAAACAATTCAGGGCCTGGGCGTAAAGATACTCGCGGTCAACGTTTTGGGGATCAGCACGAGGCCTGAGACAAGGAAGGCATTGGAAGCTGCTGCCAGGGAGCAGATATTAAAGGAACAGGATGATGCCATTTATAAAAGGCGCAACGCGGCGATAGAACAGGAGCGCCTGATAAAGGAAAACGAACTGGATACTGAAGTAAGCATCGCGAAAAGAGAACTCGAAGAGAAGATCAAACGCGAAGAGCAGAAAAAGGTACTGGTCGAACTGGAAGCCGAGAATGAGAAGAAACGTGCGGAAGAGCAGGCATACGCAACAGAAGCAATGCTGAACGTATACAAGAACATGGACGTTAAGCTCCTCGAGGCACTGGCTCTGGTCAAGGGCAACCCCGGAATCCTTATGGCGAAGGCTTTCCTGGAAATTGGAGCAAATGCTGAACAGATCGGCAATCTGAATATTACTCCGGACCTGCTGCAGAGCATCATGCAGGCTGACAGAAGGTAACGGGAGCTGCACACTGAAAGGCGGTGAGCATATGGAATACGGATTTACTAACGGTATCCATAAAGTAGTCATCATAAAGAAGAAAACCAGGCTGGAAGAACTGGTAGCAAGGTTCAATACCGTGGATCAGGTAAAGTTCTATGTGGAACATATGGGGGCGGACTTTAAGGATTACAAAGAAGAGCATGACGTATATTACGAGGCTCTGGAAGTAGTCAGGGCCAATGCAAAAGCCTTTGCAAGAGTGCAGGAGATCGATAAGGAATACGTTCCGAACATGATCTTCGGAGAAAAGGACATTGTAATTACCTTAGGGCAGGACGGCCTGGTGGTAAACGCAATGAAATACTTAAACGGACAGCCTCTGATCGGGGTGAATTCCGATCCTCTGAGGTGGAACGGAGACCTGTCGGTCTTTAATCCGGACGACATGCTCGAAGTGATCCCGGCTGTAATAGAAAACGATTACCGTTCAACCGATGTCACCATGGCGAAAGCGAGCACAAAAGACGGTCAGGAACTCTATGCGGTAAACGATTTCTTTGTAGGTGTTGAAGATCACACATCTGCAAGATATCAACTCTCCTGCGGAAAGATAACGGAGAATCAGTCTTCTTCCGGGATCATCATTTCCACGCCCCTTGGCTTTGGCGGCTGGCATAAATCTGTTCTTGCCCAGTTCAGAGGAATGGCGAAGGCCTTCGGATTGGGAGAGATTAAAGAAAGACCTGTCGGATGGCATGAACAGGAACTGGTCTACCAGGTCCGCGAACCGTTCCCGAGCGTGAACACGTATGCAGAACTGGTATACGGCAGCATCGCGGGAAAAGAAAAGATTAAAGTGGTCTCCAACATGCCTGAAAAGGGAATTGTCTTCTCTGACGGTGTTTTGGAAGACGGGATCGAATTCCGCTCGGGAATGGAAGTTACGATCGAGGTCGCAGACCGTACGGGAAAGCTTGTGAGAGCATAGCATTTCAAAGTTAGTATTGATAAAATACTTACATATTTGAAATATGCATCAGAGGTTTTACCGGAAAATGGCAAGTAAGAGTAATACAAAAGATTACGATTCTTCAAAGTACGAGAAGATGTCAGTGGCAGTGGACCTGCTGGTCTTTACGATCGAAGACGACCGTCTGAAACTTCTTATGATCGAAAGGGAAGAAGAACCGTTTGCGGGACAACCGGCACTTCCGGGTGTCTTTGTCGGGATCGGTGAGACGCTGGATGCTGCCGCAAAGCGCGGAATCCTTGAAGAGACGGGGCTTAAGGATATTTATTTCGAGCAGCTGTATACCTTTGGCGACGTGAAGCGCGACCCGCGAATGCGTATCATTTCAGTATCTTACATGGCACTTGTTCCGCGGGAGAAACTGGCATTCAAGGCCGGAAAACGAACGAAGGACGCTTATCTTGTCGATGTTGAAGAACTGCTTGCTTCAAATACTCCTGTTGCGTTTGATCATAAGGACATCATCAGTTATGCAAGATGGCGCCTGGCCAATAAGGTTGAATATACATTGATCGCTTTTCATCTGGTCCCTGAAGAGTTTACCCTTCCAAATCTCCAGAAGGTATATGAGATCCTTTTAGGGAAACAGCTTTACAAGGCGAATTTCCGCAAGAAAGTCTCTGAATTCATTGAAGAAACGGATTTCCAGACATGCGGGGAAGCGCACAGGCCAAGCCGGTTATACAGGTTAAAGAAAGACTTCATGAAGTAGACCGAGCAAACGCCTTAAGGAGGTAATGCCATGGGATTGATACAGTGTCCTGACTGCGGTTCGATGATCTCGGAACATGCTTATGCATGCCCTTCGTGCGGGTGTCCTGCTGAATACTTTAATCCTGAGCTTTCTGATCAGGGTCATGATTATCCCGATTCAGGTTCGGGCGGCGGGATCCTCAGCGGGATAATAAAGACTGCCGTCGGAGTCGCCATAGGCAACAGCATCGCAGATAACGGAAAAAAGAATTATATGGACAGTCCCAACTGCGAAAGAGCCAAGACAGGCAGAAAGTCCAGCTGCTGGGGATGCGGTCTTGCAGACCACTGTACCATGCACGATAAATACTAAAGTATTTTGCAAAAATATTTGATATACTACGCCTAACACCAAAAGCCCTCGCAAGATAATTGAAACATAGAGTTTCGGAGGTGTCCTATGTTTTATGTTCTGTTCTTTGCCGCGGCGTTTTTATTTATGATTGCTGACCGTAAGATACGGACTTCTTCGGTCGCAGCTTCCTGTGTGTCTTTAATACCGTGTATTATTCTTGCACGTAGGATCCTTGTTGGAACCAAAGCCAATATCACCGGTTACAGAGGTACGTTTTACACAGGTTTTTTCTTGACGGCCACGTTGTCTTTACTTCTGGCTGCTGTAGTAATCCTGATTCTTTATATCCTGGGCAGTCTTTTGGGCAAAGCGGTAATGCCTGTTTCAAAAGAAGATTCCTCAAACAGGATCGTGGCATCCATATTTTACATATCGGGTATGTGCCTGACACTGATCTGTGCTCTGATACTGATAGTGATGGGTCTGATGCTCTCAATGTCCGGAAGCCGACTTGCACTGAACCCGACGTGGAGAAATGCGGTTCTAAGATTCAGAAATTACATACGTGTTTTCATGATCACGGTCAGTGGCCTTAGGTTTTTCCTTTTCTTATTTGGTGTTATCTTGTTATTTATCCTTTCTTTCTGTATTGTCAGGATCGCGGTCAGAAAAGGGCTTTTCAGGGATCTTAAGACTTATGTCAAGCCGGATAAGAAAGATCTTAAGAGAAGCAAGGCTTTGCTTATCGGTGAGATCCTTTCCGGTATCGGAGTGCTAGGAACGATAGTGATAGCCATCGTGTGCCTGCTTACTCCGAAAGGAAAAGGAAGGATATACTTTTTCGACGGATATGATTACACGAAAGCATTCAGTGCACTTGCTTTTGTTCTCATGCTGGCAGGAACGGTATTACTGATCATCGGACTGATCAATCTCCTTGTAAAGAAACAGGCAAAACTTCAGAAACTCAACATATACATCGCTTCAGTCCTGATAATGCTTTCGTGTTCATCATCTTTTGTTTTGATATTTAATGCCATGAGATTTGTTTTCAGGATACGCTGAGAAACTTTAATGATTTAGGAGGTACGAAATATGAGAAAAATGAAAAGAATAGCAGCCCTGGTACTCATATTTGCCATGATACTTACGACAGCGTCATGCGGCAAAAAAGGATCAGGCGGCGTCAGCAACAAGATGATCATTTATGCTGCCAATCATTCCGTTGAATATCTGAGCAGCGCAAAGCAGTATTTCGATGCAAGTTTCGTTACCTCATCTGATCCTTTGAATGAAGCATTAAGCTCTGACAATAATATTGGATACGTTGCAGTAATATCGAGTGATGAGGGCATATTGAAACGCGCGCCTACAGACGGACGACAGTTTACGGCGCTCGTTTTCGATGACGGAAGCAGCAATATCAAAGTTGCGCTTAAGTACCGTATGGGTACTACTGATAAATGTGTGGCCAAAGGAAGCGTTTCCGGAGGCGCATTACTGTTGACCAATTCTTTCGAGATCAATGCGAGCGGAGTCGATGACTATGCGAAAAGAGCAGAATTCATCTTTAAGAATGTTTCCGAGCAGGCGGCAAAAGTAAAATAACGAACGTGAAACCGACTTATAAGCCCCTGTTTCAGGGGCTTTCTTTTTGTCCCAAGAGTTCTTCAATGATGGTATAATTATCCTGTTTAGTTGGAAGTGGGATAGATTTTTATTGGAGGAAAAGGGATAGTATGAATAATGCAATTGAAGCGATAATCGCGATCATAGCAGGCTGTTTTCTTTGTGGTTGGGCACGCAGAGGCTTTAGGGAGTAACCCAAAAGAACAGGAACGTTCATATGGCAAACGAGTCGTTAGTTAAGGCAAGGAAGCTTTTCGGTAACGGAGAATACAAAGAGGCGCTTAAGCTCTTAAAGGATCTGGAATGCAGTGAGGAGGATGTTCCGTCAGGGCTTCTCCTTATGCTGCTTTGCAGCTATCAGGTCAGCAATACAGGAGAGCTTGTGAAAAAGGCTTCCGGCAGCCTCAAGTCTCTTGAGCTTTTCGCGAGGCGCCCTGAACTGAACACGCTTGCCGGTTATCTCCAAAAGGAAAACAACGCGCTTGTTCCGCACATGATGGAATACTGTTATATTTCGCTGCTTTTGGCCGGCGAAAGCGAGATCAATATTCTCGGAATGGCCGAAAAGCCCGTATTGAGATTAAACAAAAAGAAATCTGCTTTTGCGGAAATGGATACAACGGAGCTGCGTGAATACGGGACTCCTCAAGACAAAGCCGCAATAGGATATGAGTTTGATCCTATCGAAGAACTGGATGACATCAAGGTCAAGTTCAAAGGCGCTCTGGATAATCCTGAAGTAAGCGCGCTTTCAGCAGGCGCGAATCTTGCTGTGGATCTGCTGACCTTTTTCGCGCGATCTGATGAATATTACTGCTCTACCATGGAGCAAAATCAAGATTTTGGGCCCTTCCACGACGTGTCATATCACGATTACTGGAAAAACAAGCCAAGTAAGGGTGTATCTTCTGAAGAACCCGCTGATCCGGATGTTAAGCGTGAATCTGCTTTTGACAAAACAGGCATCGGACCGGTCCCTCAAACAAAAGAAGAGAAGGCTGTGCGTCTGAATGAATTGTTATTGTTGATAAATGAGGAAGAAAAATCCATAATGTCCGAGTAAAATGTTTCTTGGATTATTATGAGCAGCAAAAAAAAGAAGAAAACCGATAAGTCCCTGTCTATAGGAAAGAAGCTTTTTCTAATATTGCTTCTTTCCTGTGCTATTGTCGGAACTGCCGTTTCTGCGGCGTTTGCGTTTCAAAACGTCTACTCGCTGGCTATAACCATACCGTCAGGCATCATTGCTTTCATAACGCTTTTGATCCTTCTGAAAGACTATAAGACCGAAAACGGCAAAAAGAATCAGAAAACAAAAAAGACCGTAAGGTGGTATATCGACAAATTCCTCGCGGGCTTTGTTATGGTCTGGGTCATAACGGCCGTGTTCCTCATCGCCGTAGGAGCTGGTGAGAATGAAACGGTCATGTATGCGGGTTTCCTGATGTTCCCCCTGATAAGCATTCTGATCGCGCCTAATGCCGCCATGTATGCGATAAAGGATACAAAGGGCTGGAAAGATATCTTCTATGGCAAGGGCAACCTTGAAAATTTCAAGGATAATGAAGATTTTTATTTGATGAAGGCGCCGGTAGCTTTCGAGAAGAGAGTGTTTTGGACAGTAGTCAAAGACCAGTTCCTGAATATATTCACGGCGGTCTCGTTTATGGTCATCACCGCAACGGTCGGTCTGATATCTATACTTACTTACGATTCCCACAGCGTCTCGCCCGGAGATATAATAGGAGCGATATTTTACGTAAGAGTGAGAAGAGGCACCGGTTTTATGGCCTTCATACTGCTTCTTATAGTGGTCTTCGGATTCCCGTTATTCGTATACTACATAACGAACGCCATCTACAAACTCAGGACCGTAACGACTCACAAGTACATTGCCTATCACGCGGTCGTCAACAGCGTGAATACGTATAAGGTGAGGATAGACAACGCCGGAAGGCATTATGAATACAAATTCGGCACGCTGGTCGGCATGAGGGAAAAGCAGGTCAAGGATACGCCTGCGGTCCTGATATTTATCCCTGATGACGTTCTGATCTTCCCTGACGAAGTAGTAAAGAAGTATTCTGCCGGAAAATAACATTTCGCGACGGGTTATTTACACTTCACGACGGTTCCGGTTTTTGCCCCGGACCGTTTGGTATCCTTACGATGTCAAAAGCAAAACCAACATCGAAGGGGAAAACATATATGAAAGATTCAAACGAAAAGAAGATCACAACACTTCAGGTTTTTAAGGCAATATTGATAATCTACTCATGTGCCATTATTGGAGTGATCATATACACCATATATGGATGGGCAACAGGCGCATACGATACCAACTATGTAATTCTTGCTGCATGCGGAGCAACATATTGTGCAACGGCTGCTGAATATGAGAGGCTGAAGAAAAAGGCAGCAAAAAAGAAAGAAGACTGATATCCGGTAATCAGAAAAATCCATAATGGTATAATGAGACTGCCTGAGAGTTACTGCCTCTTAGGCAGTTTATTTTCTTAAGGGTAGATCATGGGTGAATTAACAAGCGGGAAACGCCCGGTGCTTATATCTTTTTTCACATATACCGGGATCGCATTAATTACGGTCTTATCAGCATGGATGATCAACCTTCACAGATTCGATCTTTCGCTGACCATTTCAAGATATGTGGCCCTGCGTCCGTGGACTGCGATAGTCTACGGCCTTTGCATAGTTTTTATGGTTACGCTGATCTTCGTGTTTTTGAAGAAGACCAAGATGCTTCTATTGCGTAAGATAATTTACTCATTGGTCTTTATCTGTGTGCTCGGATGCGGAATATTCCCGTTTAACAGGACATGGAGCAATCTGGTGTCGACGCTGCATAATTACTCTGCGTACGCGCTGATGCTTCTCGTGACGATATCTTTTATCGTGCTCGTCATAACGGGACGGAAAGCGCAGAAGATCTTCGCGGTCTTAAGCATCCTTTATGCGGTGTATTTTATTATCTCCTTTGTAGTTTTCGACTGGCAGTGGTTTAACAATACAATCTTTATTTGGGAGAATCTCTTTATCTATCTTCTCCTGGGTGAATTATGGCTTGAAAAGACTGATAATAATTGATCTGAGGATAACGAAATGGCTGATTCTGATAAGAGAATAGGATACGGTTCTGACGAGGCTGCTGATAAGCAGAAAGCTCTCAGGGCATCCGGAAATATAAGTGAAGATTTTGAGGAGATGGCGGAAAAAGTATATGCCTGTCTCAACGATGAGATCTCAAAGAAGATATTTGAGGCTAGGAAACTGTATGCATCTACCGGAGACCTGGGTTATATAACGGGACTTGAGTCAAAATACAGAAACCTGAACAGCGACATGCAGGTTTTTGCAGAGAAGCTTCAGAAAGGCTCACACTGCCTTATCTATGGCGCAGGTGTCGCTGGTCATTATCTTGCCGGAAGATTCAAGCAGTTCGGTGTGAATGTCGACTGTTTCATTGATCAGGATGAGAGCAAAGGACCTGTTGATAAAGACACCGGTATCAAGGTAATTTCCGAGAAAGAGCTTGCTGAGAATAAGGCTCTTTACGGAGATAAGACAGTCATCATATCTTATCCGGTGAAGCCTGTGGCTGACGGGGTAAGAAAGCGTCTTATTGATGAAATCGGAATAGACGAAAAGAATATCCGCTTTGGGATCTTCGACTTGCGCAACAACCAGGGACAGTATTTCGATTATTTCGAGGCAAGAGAGAACGAAGTCTTTGTAGACTGCGGCTGTTTTGACGGTGCAACCTGCTTTAACTTCGCAGGCTGGTGCGGTGCGAAGGGTTTTGATCACATCTATTCTTTTGAAGCCGATCCGAAGAACTATGCGAAGAGCAAGGAGATCTTAGCGCCCCTCGGGAAATGCGAGCTTTTCCCTTATGGCACTGCAGACGTACATAAGAAGGTCTATTTCGCCGCTGATGCTTTTGAGACGTCATGCATAATCAGCAGGGAAGAGGCTGAGAAGAGGAACTTCGAAGGCGTTGAGGAGATCGAGACAGTGGCTCTTGATGATGTCCTTGAAGGCAAGAGGATAACTTTCATCAAGATGGACATTGAAGGCGCGGAGTATGAAGCACTTCTCGGTGCAAAAAAGCTCATCATGGAGAACCGCCCGAGAATGGCGATCTCCGTGTACCATAAGTTCGAGGATTTTGTTACTATAGCAAACCTCGTTCTCGAGATGCATCCTGACTACAGGATCACATATAGGCACTATGGTTTTGATGATCTTGAGACGGTTATGTATGTGGAATAAATCATTATTGGAGGACTGCCTATGACACACGATGAGATAATGAACCTTATCGACCGCTCACTGTTTGCCGAGATTGGCTATACGGATGAAGAAGGCAGACAGAATATCAGAAAGACGTTCTGCGTATGGCACAAAGGTTTCGGAGGTCATCTGATATCTACAAATACCAGTTCTTCTCACATAAAGACTCTACTGAAGAACGATAACGTCTGCATCTATTTCTCTGATGATAAGACCTTTGAAGGTGTTTGTTTCTATGGAAAAGCAATCGTTCATTTCGACAGGAAATTCAAGGAACTCCTTTGGAATGAAGGAGACGAGAAATACTATCCGGGCGGAATTGATGACGCGGATTATTGCATCCTGGAGATCGCCTCTGAGACCGGCAGATATTACCGTTACGACGGAAAAGGCGATCTGACGAACGAAGAAATAAAGGCTTTTGATGCCGGAAAAGAATACGAAAACGGATACAACAAAGTCAACGCCGGTCTGAGCGAATAATTTTTCAGTTTTTTTGTAACGAAATCAGATCTCATCCGTCTAACCTTTGTAAAACCCCTAAAAAGAATAAAACAGGGGTCTGAAAGGTGATCACTTAAATGAACAACAGGAAAGCAATGACAAGGCCTATAATCCAGGCTGCGATTATCCTGACTGTCTTCTTAGCCATAGAGACAGCCATGGTCTATCTTAATGTATTTCCGGATAACAATATGCTGCTTTGTGCGGATATCGTTCTGAGAATGATATTCGGTATCGTATCGCTGGTGCTTCTTTCGGGATATGCAAAGCGCGGTGAGAGCAGATATCCGGTCAAGAAGCTCTTTTCGAACAGGATATCTGCCGGCACATGGCTCGTACTGATCCCGATGATCCTATATATCATATTGCCGTTCTTTAAGCTTTTCACGGCATATGTCTTTACCACACAGGCTATAGCAGCCCTGACCATTATTATCATCCAGCAGTTTGCAACCGGCTTTATTGAGGAATCGCTTCACAGGGGCCTTATGATGAACGGCCTGCTCATGCATTGCACAAAGACGGTCAAGCAGAGGATCTTCACGGTTGTCATCGCGGGAGCCTTCTTCGGGCTTTCGCATGCTCCCAATATCCTTTTCGGCGAGAACCCTTTGGCTCAGGTTCCGGCTTGCTTTTTGTGGGGAATGTTTATTGCGGCGATCTTTATGCTCTCGGACAATCTCCTGCTCGTCATGCTGCTTCATGCATTCAGCGATTCAACCTTCAGGATCGTTAAGGGATTATTCGGGTATGTGCGCGAAGCACCTCTCTGCCTGGCTGTTGATAAGGCACGTACTGTAATTGATTATGTTGTATTGCCTGTCGTGGCGATATTGATTTGCATTTTCTATGATAAGTTAAAGGGAAAGAACGCTGAGTGATAGATTCAAATGCGAAGAGGAATGTATTATGAAAATTGGCTTTCGGATTCTTTATTATGTAACAGTTGTTATCAGTGCGCTGGTGGGATTGTGGCACTTCTTTGTCCCAAGGATGTTTCAGTGGTACGACTATCTTCCAACGCAACATGAAAACCTGATAGTGGGCATTGATTATACGAATTACTGTTTTTCGCTTTTGTTATTTGGTCTGAGCCTGATGCTGATCATCCTGGGAAGAAAAGCTCTGCAATTGAACAAAGAGGTCATTTATTTCTACTATTTCCTAACCGTTGTATGGATATTCAGAGCCTGTCTGGCGAGCTTTATTGAGCCGTGGCCGCTGCAGCCGATTCCGGCAGCCGCTATTGGACAGCTTGCTGCATCAGACACCCTGGCACTGTTGATGATAGTCGAAGCAGCATATTTTATTACGGCATTAAATAAAAGTGAGGCTGATAAATGAGAAACAAGAAACTTATACTTTTGATGCCTCTAAGATCAGTATTATTCATACTGGGCTTCTATGAGATGATGCTGGCACACGCTTAAATAGATATAACGCTATTTGGTATAATGAAATTGCCTGAGGGGATCCTTAGGCAGTTTGTTTTTCTTTGCGTGATGGAGGAGCCTATAAGCCAGTTAGTTCCGCATGTATGCCCAAGCTGCGGAGGGCACCTGGAGACTGATGAAAGCCGTAAGCACATGATCTGCAGATCATGCGGAAATACTTATGACTACGACTATTTCGCCGAAGATAACCTTCTCAAAGCGGCAGACAAGGCATTGGCGCACAAAGACTTTTCCGCTGCAAAAGACATGTACACTTTCATGCTGGACAAGGAGCCTTCAAACCTGAAAGCTCTTAAGGGGTTGCTTCTTGCGAATAACAATGTTGTCAGATCTTATGACATTACCCGGAAGATCAAGGACGGAACGTTCAGCATTGCCGCCTTTGATCTCGAAAAGTACAGGAGCAGCCTTGATTCCGAGGCGAAGGGTTTCTTCGAAAAAACGGACAAGGTCTTGTCACTGTACAAAGAATATATTCCCCTGAAAAAAGCCTTGAAAAAACTTGAGGATGAAGCAGGCGATACCGAGCCTGAGTATATCGGCGCCGGAAACGGGATATTCTACTATGCTTCCGGTGAAACACTGAAAAAGACTGTTCTTATTTCTTCGATAGTCCTTGTCGGCCTGCTGATCTTTGTTCTAGTATTCGGAACGACCGGATTTGCTTCGACAGGGTTTATATCGTTTTTGATCGTAGTAATGATCGCTATTGCTATAGTTATCTTTGCGGCATTGCTCGAGATGCTTTCAAAGAAAAAGGGAAAAAAGTTGTCAGAAGATCCCGAAGCAAATAAGCTTAGATCCAGGATAGAAGAAACCAAGGGCGAGATGGACAGAGTTATAAACGATATCAACGATGTCCTGAAAGAGTTGAAATAACATGTTAGACCAGTTTTCGAGAACAGGATTACTTTTGGGAAGAGCCGCGATGGATCACCTGGCTGAATGCCGCGTGGCTGTATTCGGCATCGGCGGCGTAGGCGGATACGTGTGTGAAGCGCTTGCCAGGAGCGGCGTGGGCACGTTTGACCTGATCGACGATGACAAAGTATGTCTGTCGAATCTGAACAGGCAGATAATCGCGACAATGAAGACCGTCGGACAATACAAGACGGAAGTAATGAGAGACCGCATCCATGACATTAATCCGGAAGCTGTGGTAAACACGTATAATTGCTTTTTCCTGCCCGAAAATGCTTCGGATTTCCCTTTCGATAAGTACGACTATGTAGTCGATGCCATTGATACCGTCACGGCAAAGATCGAGCTGGTCATGCAGTGCCAAAAAACGGGAGTGCCGATCATGAGCTCAATGGGCGCTGGAAATAAGCTTGATCCCACTAAGTTCCGTGTGGCTGACATCTACAAGACCCAGATGGATCCTCTGGCAAAAGTAATGCGCCGCGAGCTCAAAAAGAGAGGCATTAAAAAGCTGAAAGTAGTTTACTCGGAGGAGGAACCTGTAAGTCCTGTCGTGGATCCTGATGCAATGTGCCCTTCAGGTATGGACAGCCATTCCGCAAGCCGCAGAGCGATTCCCGGAAGCACGGCTTTTGTTCCTTCTGTAGCAGGCCTGGTCATCGCGGGAGAGGTAATCAAGGACCTGACGAGCGATTATAGATGAACGCAAGAAAAAATTTGTATCACTCTTCTGAAATAAGGTTCAGGTCGTCCTTGATCCTTGCAACGATAACTTTGTCGCCTGCGTTGTAATCCTTTTTGCCTAACATGGGGCTGATATTATGTTCTTCAAGGCCTCTGATCTGGTAGCCTTTGTCGGTCTTGCCGGTAACTTCTCCGTAAAAGAACTCATAGTCGTGCTTCTTGATGGCTTTTGCCGTTGCGAAAGCATCGTATATCGCGTAGATCGGGAAGAAGACACAGAAGATCGCCATAATGCTTATGAAGACCCTCTTAAGGAAATATACCAGTACGAACAGGATGCCCAAAACTATTGCCGAAACAAGAAATGAGACCGGAATAGTCGTTATAGATGAGCTCTTGGCCTTCTTAAGGAACTTCTTTTCGAGTTCTTCACTTATGGTCGCAGGGGTCAGGAACTGATCCGCAGCAGCCTTGTTTATTGAGAATTTGACGTCAGCAGCCATATGTCCTCCACGTTTAACTATTTTGATTAAAGCAGTAGAGATTAAACAACAGTTGTTAAGGAGTGTCAACTTTCTCACCGTCATTTGGCGGGAGTGCTGCTGATATTTTTATCATGGTTTGGTCTGAGTCATTTAGCAAATAATAATCAAAGCAAACGCCCGTAAAGGGCGTTTCTTTTTGAGGGTGTTATAATATGCATATGAGTGATATGGACATGACACATAAAGAAAAAGCACTGGATTATTTCAGCCGTAAGTTTCACTGCTCTCAGGCGGTCCTGGCTGCATTCGCACCTGAATGCGGTTTGACTGAAGAACAGGCATTAAAGCTTGGCGCCTGCTTTGGCAGCGGTATGCGCAAGGGCGAGGTCTGCGGAGCCTGTACAGGTGCGCTGATGGCTTTAGGTGCTTTATACGGGCAGTACGATGAAACAGATCTCGAGAGCCGGATCAGGGCAAATGAAGTTAACGAAAGAATGATGGAATGCTTTGCAGATAAATGCGGATCTTACATTTGCAACGATCTTCTCAAGTGCGACATCTCTACGCCTGAGGGCAGACAATATGCAAAAGACAACAATCTCTTTACCGAGTTTTGCCCCCTGATGGTCGCAAATGCTGTGGATGTTTTAGAAGAGATAATCGCGGACATGAAAAGGGATCAGCATGGAACATGAGATCTTTTACTGCAGCCGTCCGGACGGTCTTCTTGAAGTAACGGGAACCGGCATCCTTTGCAAAGACGATATAGATAAACTCCGCGAATACGGTGAGCGATGGGCGGAACAGTTCGCTGCCTTGTGTATCGGTTCAGGAATTACAGGCATCGAAAACGGATTTCTTGAAGATTTTAAGAATGTCACCCTGATCCGCGGCGAATACGATACTTTCGCTGAAGTATTCGCTAAAACAAACGGACTTAAGTTCCTTCACTGCGATATCCCGGTCGCTGAAGATAACGATGAAGCACGTCACGAAAAAGATGAGATAACGCTTCGTTTTCATACTGACGCGGCGCCTGATATCATGCACGATATCTATTCCGTCGGGAGTTCTTCCGGAAACTATGGGGGAGGACATGTCGTAAATGAGCTGCCCGAAGATTTCTACGTTGGCTGTACGGCCGAAAAGTTTGCAGGCATTTTTCCTGAGCGCTTGAGAGATCAGATAATGAATAACGGAATGCTGAAGCGTTATCTGGAAAATGCAAATAAAAGGCTGAAGTAATCTGAAAGAGAGGCACGCATGTACGATCTGACAAAGGAAGTCTGGGTTGATTACAATTACGAAGACTGGCTCTCTCATTTCAAGGAAAACGACAAAGAGAGACTGAAGCTGGATTTCTCAGAAGAACCCGTGCTTACGGAAGAACAGCGCAAGCTGATCTTCAAGTCGATCAAGGCCTTCCAGATGGGCGAGCACAGCGACGGCATTTATCTTGCAGAGCTCGCCGAAAAATTTGAAAAAGAATATAACGAGACTTTCTATGCGGCGACGATGAATCTTTTCATCAAGGAAGAGAACTTTCACTCCGCATATCTCGCGTGGTATTTGGATCACCACAAAGAGCCCAAAGCCAAGAAAAACAAGCTCGACAAGACATTCAGAAAACTCCGTCACGACGGCAGGCTCTTTACCGAGATCGCTGTCCTCGTAACGGCTGAGACCATTGCTCTTTCTTACTATTCGGCTCTGGGAAACGTAGCTGATCAGATAGGTTCAAAAGACCTACGTGCGATCTGCAACCAAATGCTCCATGACGAGCTTCCGCACATAGTTTTCCAGACATATACGCTATCGCATTTCGGCAGTAAGAAGTTCTTCAGACGCTTCGTTATGGAATGCACCACGATGGCAGTTTACCTCATGTACGGAAAGCTTTTAAAGGCAGGCGGATATAAATACAAAAAGTTCCACGGGGACAATGTCGCTTACTTGAAGCAGTCTGTCCAAATGGCTGAAAACATGCGCAATAAAAGGGCATAAGGAGGAAACATGAAAAGGATTCTTTGTTTTGGCGATTCGCTTACATGGGGCTATAACCCTGCCACACGCACCAGATTCGACGAGGACAGCAGATGGCCCTGTGTCTTGGAGAAGGAGTTAGGCGACGGCTGCAAGGTCATAGAAGAGGGCCAGAACGGCAGGACGATCGCGACCGAAGATCCTGCAGAAGGCGAGAAGAACGGACTTGCATATATCGGCCCGTGTCTTGAGAGCCATACCCCGCTGGATTATGTGATCTTAATGCTGGGTTCCAACGACTGCAAAAGGAAGTTTTCGTATTCTTCAATGGACATAGCGGGCGAGATGCAGATCATGCTCGAAAAGATCCAGTCTTACAACCGTTTCAGATGTAAGGATGCTTTTAAAGTTATTCTGGTCTCGCCTCCTTTTATCGCAGATTCCATGAAGGATTCATGGCTCGGCGACAGCTTCGGTTTTGAGAATTCCGTAAAGCTTTCCAAGGAGCTTGCGCCCTGGTATAAGCAGCTCGCCGACATGTACGGCTGCATATTTGTCAATGCCGCAGAATACGTAAAGGCAAGTGATATCGACGGCGCACACATGGAAAGCGAAGACCAGAGAAAACTCGGAAAAGTCCTCGCAGAAGTCATCCGCAAGCAGGAAGAGTGATGCAGATTGTATTTAGAAATCTTCTGTGATGAAATATACATTAACAGATGGGCATCAGCTGAAGTTTTGGAGGTAATTACATGAAGAAGGTAATCAGTGCGGTACTGGTTTTGGCACTCGCTTTTTCAGTTGCGGCTTGCTCAAAATCAGGCGGTTCAAAAGAGACTAACGTTCCGGCTGCTACTGCCGGGCAGGGTCAGGATGCAGGCGGCAATGAGGGCGGTAGCGGAAGCGGCAACAGCGCCAGCAAGGCCGGAGGCATTACAGGTAAATCTGCTCATGTGGCAGGAAAGCTCTATTCGATCGGAGATCCCGTTATCAAGGGCCTGGCTCTTAGCGGAAACCGTTCGGGAAGCTCGGAATTCAATTCCAAGGATCCTTCTACTGAAGGGATCCGCTGCGTATTCGAGCTGAATGAATATGTTGAATTCAGGCTTGATACTGACGTTAATAAGCCAATTGAAGTCTGGGTTATTACTCATGGCGCATATGACGGAGATTATGCAGAAGCCAAGTTCTCTGAAGAGATGAACGGATATAGAACTAAGTGGAATCTCGAGAAGAATGCTGAGGCTGGCAACTGGGGCAATTTCTATCTCCATACCGATGAGAATCCTGCGGGCGCTTATGATTTCGTTTTCGTGATCGACGGAAAGGCTGTAGCTGTATTTGCAACACAGTTCTATAAAGAGCCCGAGCTTGAAGAAAAGACGGATGAAGAGCTTGGTAAGCTTGTTTCCGGATTCTGATATTACGGCAATTAAGTTTGGTATCACAGGGGTTGTCACAAGATGTGATGACCCCTGATTAATTTACTGGAGTTTGGACGAATGAAAACATGCGAACATTCCGATCTGCAAAGGATACTGGACTTCTACCTGTTTGAGTATCTGATGTTATAATTGAAGTGTTGTTGGGATAGTTTCATTGGAATAAGGGGACTGTATCATACGTGATACAAACAATGGGGGTTGATCGAAATGGCAGAGCTTAAGAGTTACACATGTTCAAAGTGCGCCGGAGTCCTGATGTTCGATTCGGACCAGGAGTTTTTCGAATGTCCTTTCTGCGGTACCGCATTTAACGTCGTTGATTTTCATGCGGACGAATTGCTTGAACAGGCCAATGAATGCCTTGCGCAGAGCGATTTTAACACAGCCAAAGTCAAGTTCGGAAAGGTTCTTGATAAGGAACCGGATAATTACCGGGCCCTTCTGGGAATGATCCTTAGTGAAGCAAAGGTATCTTCCGTTGAAGGACTTCAGGATCACAACTTCTACACAAGGTGCGATATCAAGGCTGTCAGAAGAGCTGTGGATACTGCGGTCAAGAGAGCCCCTGAGCAGGCGGTGCCGTTTTTTGAAAAGATCTCTGATCTCGTCTCATTGGATGAGGAACTGAGACCGTTGGTTGAAGAGATCAAAGTGGTCGCCAAAGAGATCACGCCGGAAACATTTAAGCTTTCCCAGCACGTCGTCAAGGTCGAGAGCAGATCGAACACGGCCATGTTTATTATCACAGGCATCACTTTTGTCGTCATGTTTGTCATGGTCTTACTTATAGGCGGATATTCGAGTGCCGACTGGTATGAGGTCATTGTTGTGCTCCTCGGTATCGGATGTACGATAGGAATATACGTCGGCTTAAGTGCTTACACCAAAAGCAGAAAAGACAAAGCGGTCGGCGCATACAATATGATCGTTAAAGCCAAAAAAGATTCGTATGGAACGATGGAGAAGATAGATAACATCAGAGAAAGATACGCTGATGAATATGCAGGACTTTGGAAGCTGCAGGCAAAGGCTGAGTCGGCCGTAAGAGTTGCTGCGATAGCAGATAAAAAGCCTTCTGCAGCTTCAATCGAAGCTACGATGGACAGTAACAGCGAAAAGGTAATTCTCTGCGAAAAGTGCGCAGCGAGGCTTACGCTCAACAAAGAAAAGAGGGTTTACGAGTGCGGTTCCTGCGGCGTTGCATACGGCGTATCGCTCTTCTTCGGAATGCCTCTTGAAAAGGCTTTAAATGCCATCAACATGGGCCAGTTTGAAGCTGCGGAAAAGAGGTTTTCAAATCTCCTCATGGTAAATCCCTCTGATTTCGACGGGCTTTTGGGACGCGTCCTTTGCACGGGCAAATGGAACAACGTGAGCAATATCAGCGTTTCTGAGGACTTAAGGCCCATCACTTATAAGAACCTTCTGGTCATGGCAGATAAGGCTGCAGAAGCTGCAGATGAAAGCGACAAGGAGTATTTCGGGGATCTTAAGAAACTCTTATCGCTCCTTGAAGAGCTTTATCTGATCGATTACAAGGAGAAAGCTGCCGGAAGAAAGCTTGAAGATCTTGAAGTCAAGGACCGATTATTCTCTTCTGAAAAGTACAGCACGACTGCTGCCAACTACAGGGAGAAGTGGCATATCCAGGACGAACTTCAGCCGTATGTAAGCAGAAAGAAGGACCTGGAATACAATTTCAACAAAATAAAAGAGAAGCTGCTGCAGATGAGAAACAGCAGCGCACTTTGCAAGTGAGAAAGGAAATTTTTATGGACAAGTATATAGAAGGAAACAAGGAAGCCTGGGAAGAGGCTTTCGATAAAAGAGATGAATCATGGGGCGCCGATATTACTGAGCGTATCGGCACCGAGGAATATGCGTTTTTCAACGATGAAACGATAGCAGTCCTGAAAACGATCGATACTGAAGGAAAATCTATCGGACAGTTCTGCTGCAACAATGGCCGCGAACTCCTTTCGCTGGTCAAATGGGGAAAAGCATCCAGAGGCGTAGGCTTTGACATTGCTGAGAACCAGTGTGCTTTTGGAAACGAAAAAGCAAAGGAACTGGGCCTGCCTTGCGAATTCGTTGCCGCAAACGTCTATGACATCGATGACAGTTTCAAAGAGCAGTTTGACATCGTCCTGATCACGATCGGCGCGCTCTGCTGGTTTGATGATCTGAATAAGTTCTTTGCGGTTGTCGCAAAGTGCATGAAGCCCGGCGCGGTCATCGTTATCAATGAGCAGCATCCGTGCACCAACATGCTCGCTACGCAGGGTGACGAACCTTTTGATAAAGACCACCGCCTGGAGTGCCACTATTCATATTTCGAGCATGAGTGGACCGGAAACGGCGGCATGTACTACATGACCTTGAAGAGCTATGAATCCAAGACGTTTACTGATTTTACGCATTCGATGTCAGAGATCGTAACCGGCATGTGCAATAACAAGATCGTCGTTACCGGATTCAAGGAATTCGATCACGACTTAAGCGGCGGCTTTACGGAACTTGATAACAGCGGATATCCGCTTTCCATGATCTTGCAGGGAAGAAAAGAATAATATGTACGTTTATATCGCTTACAGAAATCTGAGAGACAACTTCGCGCAGAACAACGCCTGTGGCGGAGTTCCGGTTAATAACGATTACAGGTTTACCCTTGCAAATGACACTGACAGATTCCTGCTTACTCAGGGCGGCGCGAACTATGCCGTTTCAAAAGGAGCAGGAAACAAGTTCATTGAAGATGTCCTTAGCAAGTGTACGGGCGAGCATCGCGGATTCTTCCCGCTGACCCCTTCGCTTAACGGCAAGGAAACTGCGGCTGTTGTCGAGATAGAGCGCGCTGTGGACATGAACGGCAGAACGATGAAGCAGCATGTCTACATGGATATGGATGATGAAGTCCTGCTTCAGATGTTGGAAGACCTGAAAGCAGGATCGGGCGCGCCTTTGGATGAACGTGCACTGATAAATTACTGCTATCCGAATGCGGTCCTTCCTGAAGGAGATCTTGATCTCACATACATCTATCACGGCATCTACTGCAAGCCTGAGAATAAGGCCGTTTCCGTAATTCAGACGTTCTTCCCGGATAAGAGGATAAGCCGCTTATGGGTGAACAAAGAAGGCATGTCTGTCTGCATCAGGGAGGAAAACAACGATGTGACGTATAGTGTTCCGGCTGATATCCTTCCGGAGATAAAGGAAAAGGTCAGGCAGCTTTGCCAAGAACCTTCTGAAGCTTATGTAGAGCACGGGAATTACGAAGGCTATGTCAGGTTTGACAAGGATAAAAAGAGGATCTTCACGGATCCTGATAAGACACTGGCTCTTCTTAAAGAGATAGCTTCTAAAAGCGAGCTCAGAACGACCGAAGCCGTAGATATGCGGAATAAATATCCGGTGAATAATCTTCCGAACGGATTTACAGGTTTCGGAATGGGCTTTTTGGGCATGATGAATTCCGCTCCGGCAGCACCTGCTCCTCAGAAGCCTTCTTCAGACGGTCCCAAATGCGGATTCTGCGGTGCAGACGTTACGGGCATGAAATTCTGCTCTGAATGCGGAAGAGAGGTAGGAAAGGCTTGATATGAGCGAAAAAATAGTTCTATGTGGAACAAATACGCTCGAGACGGAAAGGCTTATCTTAAGGCAGTTTCAGCGCGAAGACGCCTTGTCCGTGCTGAATAACTGGGCGGGTGATGAGTATGTTCAGAAAATGTACGGAGAGCCTGCATATAAGACGCTTGAGGCGGTTAACGGCCTTCTCGATAAATACATCGGAAGCTACGAAGACGGCGCGCACTTCCGCTGGGCGGTCATTGAAAAGGAATCCGGCGAATGTATCGGAATGGCAGCGTATTTCCTGGTCGATCAGAACAATCATTTCGGTGAGATCGAATACTGCATCGGTACGGCTTTCCAGGGTAAAGGATATGCGACCGAGGCGACAAAGGCAGTTATCGATTACGGCTTTAACGAGATAGGTTTTCACAAGGTGCAGATCTGCGTAAGGCCTTCAAATACCCCGTCAAAAAGGGTTATCGAGAAGTGCGGATTTACATTCGAAGGAACGCTGCGAGACTATTTCTACATTGACGGCAAGTATGAAGGCAGGATGTTCTACTCGATCCTGAAAGACGAATACAGAGGACCTCAAAGGCCTAATCTGCTATAATCCTGTTGTTACACATGCAAAGATAAAAACGCAACGTGCATCTTAATGGTGTGCCAGAGCCGGTAGGTAGCCCGGCCGTCCTGTTTTCAGGGTAAGTAACCTGCCCCTCCGGGTTGTCCGTTCTTTGCTCATCAATTCATGAAGGAGGGATTGTCATGGGCAAAGTAAGCTTGGTTCTGACAGTGTTTTTTGAGGAGCCTTTTTGGGTAGGCGTTTTCGAGACGACCGAACGCGGGAAGCTATCCGCAGCGAGAGTCGTTTTCGGAGCTGAACCGAAAGACTGTGAGGTATTGGAATACTTCCTCAAACACTACAAAGATCTCAGATTCAGCCCGGCTGTTACTGCCGCCTCTGCAAAGGCTGTTCATAATCCGAAGCGCATGCAGCGTGAAGCTCGCAAACAGACTTCGGGAAGCGGTATCGGAACGAAATCGCAGCAGGCTATTAAGCTGCAGCAGGAGCAGAACAAACTGACCAGAAAGACCAGAAGCCGCGAACAAAAAGAGGCTGAAAAGGAAAGGCAGTTTGAACTAAGACAGCTCAAGAAAAGTGAAAAGCACAAGGGCCATTAAGCTCTTGTGCTTTCATTTTTCTTTACTTTCGAAAACATTGTTATAATGGCCTTATACGAAGAGAAATCAGACAGGAACTTAACATGGAATTCGATCAGTTGGTAAAGCGCATAAACGAGTTGAGCAGGAAATCCAAGACGGAAGGACTTACGCCTTCCGAAAAGGAAGAACAGACGAAACTTCGCAATGAATACAGGGCTCTGGTTGTGGGGAACTTATCTTCACAGCTGAACGGAATCAAGGTAAAGCACCCGGACGGATCCATTACTGAACTTAAAAGGAACGGAGGTTAAGGACAATGGATATCGAAAAGATCAACAGATGGAACAAGTTTATCGATGAGATCTGTAACAAGGACATCAATACTCTTTCCGAAAAGCAAAGAAAAGCCGTCCTTTGCTTCTGGTACGATGCCGAAATGAACAGCGGCGGATTTAGCGGCTATAAGGACGTTTATCCCGATACCGATTCAGAGGAACTCAAGAACGCTTTGGCCGAAGTCGGCAACCAGAAATTCGCAGACAATTACTGGGAAGCTCTCATGATCGGCGAGGACGACGGCTGGGTTACCACTGACTCCGATTTCTTTTTGATCTCGCCTTCTCTTGCTGACTGCATTGAAGAATATATAGACAAGAACAAGGAAGATTTCTGATTTGGAATACAAAAGATCTCAAAACAAAGAACTGTGCGTTAAAGAGATGGTCAACGTCTCTTTCAGCCTCAGAAAACTTATCCAAGATCCGAATTACAACACCAAGAACATGACGCTTGGCCTGCTGTTTTTTTCCATATGTGAAGCACTGCTCCTTATCCTCGCGGTACCGATGACGTTTTCGGTATTTAAAGCTCCCAGTCCCTCAGGCATCGCGTTTGCGAGTGTTGTCTATGGCTTTACACTGATTTATACCCTTTTGGTTGTATTATTGCTTTGTATGTACTTTTCGCGCACGAAAGCATGGATGAACTCGAAGGAAGAAGAAAAACGCTTCGACTGCGATGACGAGGGCGTAACTTTCATTGCGTCCAATCAGGAGACAAAAGCATATTGGAAGAGCATTCAGGCGATCAGGGTCTTTAAGTATTGCATGGTCATAATCCCCAAAGACAGTAAGACCATAACGATCCTGGCTCCAATCGAGAACCTTGAAGGATTAAAAGCTTTCATCGACGAGAAGAAGATCGATATACCGATCATTCAAAAAGAGACTTGAGCAGCGATCAAACCTAATATTTTCAATGTCTTCCAATGATGTAGTCCGGCTTGACTGCATCATTGTTTTTTACCCATTCTTCACCGTTGAAGCTGTAGCAGATGGTGCCGATATCGGAGGACTGGACCCAGAGATTGTAGTTGTCGTATTCCCAACAGATGCCCCAGAAGTCACTCGATCTGCAGGGTGTAAAAGATGATATGCGGATGTTAGAGGCCCTTTCGTAAACATCGATGTAGACCGCACCGGTGCTTCTGGTGACACATTCGGCATAGTACTTTTTGTCGTAGGAGTAGGTTCTCTCGACGGTAAAGCTGCCGTACTCTTTTTCTTTGTTTTCCTTGTCGTCCTTCCTGACCTTTTCAATTATCGGAAGCCAGTATTCCTGCATGTCTTCGGGCAGTTCCATGTAGTAGTAACCGATCTCTTCCTCTTTGCTTCTGCTGCCCATGCAAAGTACGAAGAAATAGAGTTTTGAATTGTATTCGTAGACCGAAACGCTGTCTTTCCTTTCGTCAACGCCATCGTATACGACCTTGAAGTTTATCTCGGAATTAGACATCTTATCCATTTCCCCGGGCTGCTTTGAAGCAACGATCTTCAGGCTGCACTCATCAAGATGGAGTCTCAGATATAGCGGACTGTAGGATTCTCTAAGGTTGAAAAGTTCGATGAATTCTTCCTTGTCAAAGACCGCGTCAGTCAATACTTTCTTCTTGGAAAACTGCGCGCTCTTTCCCAGGCGGAATTCGCATTCTATGTCGGCATCGATCCTGTCGATCTTGAGCTTGCCGGCTTGCGGAAAATCAAATGAACAACCCGCCAAAAGACATAGAGTAAAAACAATTAGAATAAATCCCGTAAATATTTTCTTTATCATAAAAACCACCTATCCTTTTATCCCTTACTGCGCATTATACTCCGGGTTTCCGGCCCGTGTGTTCAAGGTTGAAAAGAACTGCCTTCTTGACCTTTTCATCGATCTCGTACTTGTCGTCGTTAAGCACCGCGGTGATGAACTTCGCGTTCTCTTCCGTGGTGCTTGAATAACCTTTTGCGTTGTTCCAGACGAGAGCGTGCCTGACTGTATGACGGATGGTCTCGTCACTGTGAGAGTACAGCATGAGGGCGTAGGGGATACGATCCCAATATGTTTCGTGCGAAAGCCTGTAGACGAGCTTGATCTTGAGGATATCCGAATCAGTCTTTTGGAAAAGCTCGTAGATCTGCTTTGAACCGTATCTTATATTGAGTTTCGTGATCTCCCTGAATGCCTGCATAGCAACGTTTTCGCGCTCATCCTGCAGGTATTTCCAGAATACTTCGCTTAAGCTTTCACCGCCGCAGCTGCCTAACGCATGGAGCGTGACCTTTACGATGCTTGCGTCCGGATCTTCAAGGAAAGGCATGAGGAGAGCTGCATCTTCAGACAAGCCGGTCTCACCGAGACCTGCTATGCAGGCTTTCCTGTCGGAAGAATCCAGATGTTCGATGTAGAACTTGCGGCAGTCGAATCTGTCGTGCTTCTTGAGGATGAAGCGTGTCAGTTCGCGGACGGGCGCGGAAGGTGAGAGGAGCTTGTTTTCAAGTCCCGGCCAGGAATTGCCCATGAGCTTATATTTCTGCTCGATCGCTCTTCGTTGGACGGAAGCGCTCTTGTGGTCTATGTATTCATCCAGTTCTTCAGCCGTGAGGTCGTACTTTTCGATATAGAGCGACATTATGTAATACAGGCACTGAGCCTGATTCTCGCTGTTTAATATAGTTCTTACCTCGTCTTTGGTGAGGCGGTTATTCTCGAGCAGGATCCTGTAAAGAACGCGTCTCGTGGGTACGTCGTAGCGCTTGAGATTGACCTTTTCAAAGCCGGGAGAAAGCTTTGCGATACGCTCGGAGATCCTTGTTTCCAGTTCACGAAGATAAAAAGCATCGACGCGTTCACTCCTTTTGACCTTTTCGAGGGCGGACAGGCAGTTGACCAGTTCGTGGAAATCCAGGGAAGAGATGTCGTAGCATGCCTTTTTGGAAGCGTTTCTGACCTCAAGGACCCAATCCCTCAGGCGGATGAGCAGGAAGATATAAGAGCCCGGGTCAGAATGAAGTCTCCTTATGCACTTTTCGCGGTAAAACCCATTGGGACTGAACGTTCCGATTCTCATTATCCAGAGGAAAGTCTTTTCGTCGTCGATTATCTTTTCCATACGCTCAATGTCGACTCTGCTCCAGTCGATGGACCATTCGACGGAAGTGTAGCTGCGGAACTGCTCATCGAAGCTGATGAGGTATTTCGGATCCACGGTATCCACATAGTTTGCCAGGGCGGCGGCTGCTGTCTTTACGATATCCGGGTCAGGAGAAGTCACAAAAGTGTAGATCCAGGGAAGATTGTTTATTTCTCCGGCTTTAAGCTTTGTTATCAGCTGCTCGAGCATCTGCTTATCGGACAAGTGGTTTATGTTGCAGCGGACGTGCGGGGGCCTCGGCTGAGGAGCCGGGTGGGATGTGACCGCCATTTGGATCGCTGCCTGCGGATGATTTATCCTGGCACGTGCAAGGTTTACGATGCCGAATACGATGAGGACCGCCGTTCCTATGATCCATATAGAGCCCATCAGAAGTGCCGCCTGCTGGTCCTTTTTCAGATCAAGCACTTCCGCCAGATACGCGAAAGCGAACAGCACAAAGCACCAGTAGACTACTGCTGCTGTAAAAAAGATTGCTGAACGTATCTCGTATTTTCTTTTCAATGCTGATGCCCGGATCCTTTTTGTCTTTTGGTCATTATAGCATGCGGGTGAGCGCGGGCGGTTTCACGAAACGGAACACGAAATCGGGTAAATTCGTGTTCCAAAATGACAAAAATCGAAATGTTGTCAAAAAGGGACACGAAATCGATCAAAATCGTGTTCCAAAACGTGAACGGGACAGCGGACATAGCCGCTGATTATTTCAGTATCTTTCCGTCAGAAAATGCGTTGCCTACGACATCGCCCAGAGCGACGTATTTGTTGTTGCACGGATCGAATGCGATCGGCTTTAACTTCTTGAGGTCGACATTGCCGTCTGTAATGACGCTGTCGTCCGCTGAGACGTTGACGATGGTACCAATCAGTATTCCGTCCTCAAAACTCTTTACGGTGCATTCCAGGGCCATAGGGAGCTCATCTATGAGGGGTGCGTCGACGAACTCGCTCTTCGTTGCGTGGAAACCGGCTTTTGCGAACTTGTCAGGAGTTGTGCGTCCGGACGCGATTCCCACATAGTCACATGCGACCATCTGATCTTCTGTAGCCATGCTGACAGTGAAAGCTTTGCGGATCGCGAGGTTATCTGTCGTCTTGTGCTCGCCTAAGCTTATCGTGATCTCCTGATAGTCAGTCGTGATGCCCCATGCAGCATTCATAGCGTTGGGGTTGCCGTTCTCATCGTAGGTAGCGATGATCAAAACCGGCTGGGGTAACATGATGGGCTTGGCTCCGAAATTCGTTCTGCTCATGGTGATGCTCCTTTCGTTAATCGACTCTTTCTGCAAATCCTTTGATCTTGCCTGATTGGGGCTTATCGGAATTTTCATCTTCGCTGAATGTTACGCCGTCGATCTGGTTGTTCTTTATCAGCATCGTCAGGCAGTGATCGTTCAGTTTGAAATGGACTACGTTCGTAAGGGTTATGTCTTTGCCGTTCTTATTCAGGAAGAAAAAGTACTCGCCCTTTTTGGACATTGAACCGTATCGGATGAACCTGATGAAAGCCTCAAGTTCGTCCTTGTCTGCGCTCTTTCTGAGGTTGCCGGTCATTAACGAATCGATCGCTTCATCGGTCATTGAATCTATATATGAACCGTCTTTATTCTTTGATTTATACGTGTCCAGGACTGTGTAGGCCATGGCCTCAAGCTTCTCCCTGCCGGGATGATGAATGCCGTTGATGACGTTGTGCACTTCGTTTTCGGTGCTGCCCTTAAAATCCAGTTTTGCGATATAGAGATTCGCAAGGCCGAGATTCTCTTTTATTGTTTTGTTCTTTCCGCTGGCCTTGCCGACGAATCTCGAATAACCGGAATAGAAAAGTCTGTATCTGACATTGTCTTTAGAAATATCCATGTGACAGAAAACGAACTCCCAGATGTTGCTTCCGTATTCTTTGCGGCTTGAGCAATTGCCTTTCGAAAAAGAGAAATCAGACCAGTCCTCAAGTCCGAAAACATACTTCAAGCCTTCGTTCATGTCGTAAGTGTTTTCAAGGACGGTATCGCAGAAAAGGTCCTTTAAGGCAGATTTCTTATTGTCCTTCAGGGCATTCTTTATCTCTTTGCTGTAGTAGTCATCGAACTCGTGCATGGTGGAGAAACTGCGCTTGTTGTCTTCTTTCCGCTGGGCGGAGCGGCTTTCGAGATTCTCTTTGAAGTCGTCTATAAAGCTGCAACCCGACACGGGAATGAGCGTGAAAAAAAGGAGGCATATGACCAGCTTTTCAAACGTCTTTTTGATCCTGCTCACGGATTATCGTCTCCTTTTAAATAATATGACCATTATAGCATTGAGGGGCGAGGGTAATAATTTGATATAATAATTGAAGCCCGTGAATGGTCCGGGCGAGGATAAGGGAAATATCGAGGGAAAGAAATGAAAAGCATATTCACTAAGACAAGAGCGGTAATGGTAATCCTTCTTCTTGCCGTGCTGACTGTGTTTGCACTGCCGCAGAAGACGGGAGCTTCTGCCTCCGCTGAGGACGAGATCCTTTATTACGGAATTGAAGCAAAAGTTCTGGAAACGGGGTCAGTTCAATTCGTTTATACGATCGACTGGAAAGTATTGAAAAGCTCGAACGGCGGCGTTTCCTGGGTCAAGATCGGTATTCCGAATTCGAATGCCGAAAAGTTCCATTCGCTGACTCCTGACACCATCAGTTCCGTTAAGTATTATTCTGAAGGCGGAATTTACGCGAGAGTCGATTTCAAAAGGGAATACATGGCCGGGGAAGTTATCCATTTCAGTTTCGGCGTTACGCAGCACAATCTTTTCAAGGAGCCTGTTTCCA
>Ga0310786_10001905_pt1 | contig 32956 bp, 36 predicted proteins | sample AusTroGonzalo_MG_FD_203881 | JGI IMG/M metagenome (GOLD analysis project Ga0310786, IMG submission 203881) | Bovine rumen microbial communities from tropical cattle in Woodstock, Queensland, Australia - Gonzalo_03 (v2) (version 2) | ecosystem: Host-associated > Mammals > Digestive system >...
TCTATCACCGAGACGAGAACGGCAACATTGACGGACGCAATACCGTCTCTGATAATGGCACATTGTATCGCACGTTGTATGACGAATATGGTGGCAGACCTACCAAAGAAAACTTCAACGACGCGTTCAATGACGTGCTCGAAAAAGGCAAAGACAGCAAATACTACAACGGGTTCAAAGAGTTTGATCACGATGGCGACATGTCAATCTTCAACTTCAATCAAGGCAACGAGAATATCGACGCCATACTCGACTTGAAGAGATTCATTGACACGCAAAATAGCGCACCAGCAACGACAGTGGCTCAAGAAGTAGCAACTGGCACCGAACCGATAAGCGTTGCAGAAGATGGAACACCGGAGTTCATCAACCGGTACACAGAGCAGACAACACTTGAAGGCGTTGACAACTCTCCAAAGGCGCGTGAATCTCGTATCAAACAGATTATGGACAGCTTCAAGAATAGTGACAACCCTATCGTGAAGAAGTTCTACGATCTATGGCGCAAAGGTGGTCGCGACAAGTCAATAATAACTAAACTCACAGACGCAGAGGCGAAGAGATACGCTGCCGAGGGCGGAGTTCCAGTCGCCAAGAACGCAGAAGTTATCGCCACCAAAAACTTTATCGCACATGAGAACAACGACGGGCACCTAACCGGAATACGTCGCTTCCCAGAGGCAAACACAGGCTATCAGGTCGACGCTAATCCTCTCACGATGAGCGATATAGGTATGCTCGACAAGATCCTCAAAGATCCGGACACCATCACCAATGTTGGCAAAGGACGCGAGGGGCAGAAGTTAAAGATTGAAAAACAGATAAATGACAGATACCGCGTGATTGCTGAAGTAGTCAACGATGGCAAGACACTCAACATTGTTAGTCTTTACAAACAAAATAAGACTCCAGTCAATGGAGTCTTACCGGCTTCCCAAAATGTGGGCGTGCCTAGGACTAACGGGGAGGTCTGGACTGAAAGTCCGCGCTCGGAGACCGCTAGCTTATCTCAAAGTATAGCAGAAAACTCCGAAAATGTCAACCAGAACACCGAGAGCGGTAGAAGCTACGAGGCAGAAACAGAGAGTCTGCCGGAAGACTTCGACGTCAAACATTACGTGTCCGACCAAGTCGAAGCACAGAAACAGCGCAGTAAAGTTCCATTGAAGGAACGCATTGCGGACGCTACCGCGGAATTAAAGCATTACCTAGTCGACGACGCGGTAGCCTATGAACGCTACATTAAAGACAAGAACGAACGATTGAATATCCGCGAAGGCGTGGATCGCGTCCGTTCGTCTGATATGATAGCTCGCCAATATATGAAAGACCACGGTCTTGATATTATCGGCAAGATGTCCGACTCTGACTTGAACGAGTTCCAGCAATACCTCATTGCAAAGCGTGCGCTGGAAGTTGCAGAACAAGGCAAAGCCACCGGACGAAGCAAGGCAGCAGACCAAGCGCTCATTGATTCCGTCGGCAATAAGTACGCCGAACAAGAAGCAGTCATCCGACAGTACACTCGCGATATGCTCGAATACAGCGCAGACAATGGCTTAATCAGCCAGAAGCTCAAAGACAAGCTCATCGCGGAGAACCCGAACTACGTGCCAATGAACCGCGTGTTCGATGTCGTCGAGAAGAAGACCGGCTTCAAGTCCAAACAACTCGGCAACCTATCAGACCAGAGCGTTGTCAAGAAGATGACCGGTAGCGAGAGAGTGGTAGACAACCCGATTGAATCCTTAATGTCTAACACTATGCGTATGATAAATGAAGCGGAACGCAACAAGACCGCCCAGCTCATCGCACAGTCTGAAGCCTTCCACGAGAAAGTCCTCAAGGATGGCGAGGAACCGCGCGCAGGCTACGACAAGCTGTCATATATGATTGACGGTGAAACGGTCAGCTATGAGGTGCCAGAGCTTGTCGCAAGAGAGATGAAGAACCTCAACAACGTTATGCCGAAAGCCGCCGACAATATACTCAAAGTAGTTGGCGCTCCGACAAGATGGCTCCGTTCTGGTGCTACTCAAAACAACCCGATCTTCGCATTGTCGAACTTAATGCGCGACCAAATGCAAACCTTTGTGACTGGCAAGGTATCATCTAACCTCAAGGGCACAAAAGACGCGCTCGTTGCAACGTTCTCTCCGGGCAAGCGAGGTCAAGAGCTACGAGCTGAACTCAACCGTGCTGGTATTATCGGTAGCGAATACCGCCAGACCTACGGCTACAAGTCCGGCGATCTAATGGCTCAACTCCAAGCCGACAGCAACCTCAAGAAAGGCGCAGTCGAAAGGCTCAAACACCCAGTGGACGCTCTCGGTGACTTAATCGGTAGGACAGAATACTTCACGCGTGCGCAGCAATACTTCGGCACGGACGGTGACGCGACGACAAAAGCTCAAGCCGCGCGCAATAATACATTGAACTTCGGCAGAGCTGGCGCGACAACTCGTATCCTCAACCGAGTGATTCCGTTCTTAAATGCTGGCATACAGGGCGGCAGAATAACGGTCAACTCCTTCAAGAATCGCCCGATCCACACCACGCTCACAATGGCAACGCTCACTGGCTTGGCGCTAGCTGCGAGAGGCGCGGCAGAAGCTCAAAACAAAGAGCTCTGGGATAGAATCGACGACTCCGACAAAGAGCAGAACCTCATCATCTTTACTCCGGACGCTCACTACAACAGCGAGAGTAACAGAGTTGAAGGTATCATCAAGATACCAGTGGCACAGATGTTGTATCCATTGATGGACGCAGCAAACAATATGAAGGGCGACGCCAGCGACGCAACCAGACTAGCAGGCGACATCTTCACTGCTACTACTGGTCTTGAAGCTCCAAACGAGGAACAAGGATTCTTGCCGGTCATCAACCAGCTTACACCGACAGCAGTCAAGCCGTTCGTAGAAACAGCCATGAACAAGAGCACCTACACCGGCAATGACATTGTGAGTGAGTATGATAGCAACAAAGCTCCTGAAGATAAGGGCGCCAAATATACCTCCGGTCTAGCGCGCACAATCGCAGGTATTACCGGCATTGACGCGCCTGTGGTCGACAACTTCATCCAGAACTGGGGCGGTGGTCTAGCCAAAGACTTATCCAAAGTTATGACAGACAACCCAGACAACGCCAAAGACGGCGGCGGTATCGGAGCGATGTTCGAGAACGGCTTCAACCGACGCTTCCTATCTGGTACGGTAGAGAGCCAATACGAGATCGCAGAAGGTCTAGCGAGCAACTACAAAGACGAAGTCAAGAAGACAGAAGCCTTCAAGAGCTTATCGTCAACAGACCAGCAGAAAGTTCTCAACGCTATCGACAGCGACATGAAGAGCATTGCTGGTATCGCAGCGAAAGTCGAGCAAGGCAGGAACGAAGAACTCGAAGGCAAGTCCTTGTCCGCAAGACAGACAGAGATTGTCAACAACGGATTCAACGCCGACTCCTACATATCCGCAGTCACCGACAAGAAGGCGACATACTCTGGGAACGGAACAGGTGGAGACGTCAAAACTCTAGGCGGCAACTTGTCAGACTATGGCAAGACCGGCAAGAGAAACAACAGTATCACCGCCAACGATTCACTAGGTGAAGACTACAAGGCAATCCTTGACAAGTACAACTCAATGGATAGCGACGAGTGGAACGACTACATCTACGGAACGAGTGCAGAATCCGCAGCCGCAGAATACAAACTCGCGAAAGCCAAATATGAGAACGATCTCGCAAATGGCGACCTCAACGAAGCCCAGAAGATAAAGAGACAAAAAGAGCTCGCGAAGCTGGCAGTCTCGCAGAACTGGACAAAAGACTATCGCGACGCCTATTCACTCGCTGGCACCAAAGCAGACATGCAAGCCTACCTCAACACGCTTGATGACGCAGAGAGAGCGCAGACCGTTGCAGTCCTTAATGGGTTGAACAACGCAATGTACGAAGCCGGAATCATCACGGCTTCAACCTACAAGACCAGAGCAAACGCGATCAACAATACTGTGAGCGGTAAGTCCTCTGGTGGCAGTAGCAAGAAGTCGTCAGACGGTATAACCTCGGCGGAAGCGTCGGCACTGTCTAGCCTAGCAAAGACGCTAGTCAAGAACACCAACGGCGCCAAAGCTAATAAATCAAGCGCACCGACTACTGACCGAAAGATGTCGAAAACCAAGTCGGGTGGAAGCAAGAACTCGCTTGCGAAGTACACCAGAGGCTCGGCAAAGAAAGTATCGGTAACGAAAGGAGCGAAAAGGAGCATAGCATGAGTTACGTGATAGAGTAAACGGTCAAATAATAATAAATAACAAGAAAGGATAAACTATGGCAGATGAACTACCAACAACACCAAGAGGACCAATCCAGATGTATCTGGCAAAAATAGCTGGGCAGGACGTAAAACTCCCAGACGCTCCAATAGGTCCGGAGCAACACTATCTAGCATATATCGCGAAAAATGGCGCGAGTGCAGGCGCAGGAACAGCCGGCGGAGCCAATGCTACCTTCGGCGGCGTCAACCTAACTGACAAATACACCATCGACGAATTGTCGGCAAAGGTACAGTCCGGCGACTTCTCCGGTCTACATATCGGCGACTACATCACCAAAAAAGTGAAGGTCGGCGCTAACACTGAACGCGAAGAAGACTTCGTGATTGCCGGCTTCGATTACTGGTACGGTATCGGCGATATAGGAAATGGGCTCACCACTCATCACCTCGTCTTACTACCGAAGAACGGCTTCTATGAGACAATGAAAATGAACGACACCAACACCACGGCTGGCGGTTATTATGGATCGCAAGCCCACGGTATTGTAAGTACAGCTTACACAGCCGGTACTGGTGGTGCATTGACTAACGTAGCTGCGGACTATGTGACGTTCTTGGAGTCTGATCTCGGCACCGAAGATGGCACATACACCTTCACGCGCAACGCTTCTGGCAAATGGGAATATGACAGCACGGAAGTCGGAGCCAACCTCACGGCTTACGGTATCAGTTATTCTGGCACGCCGGTTGAAGGCGACACCATCGCATTAACCTTCGCTAAAGGCTATCTCGAACCATATCGCGAGGCTATCTATGCAGCGTTTGGCAAGAGCCACGTGCTCTCTTATAGGAAGCACTTGTCCACTTCCACTTCAGCAGGTAAATGGGCAACTTGTCGTGTAGAACTTATGAACGAGTCAATGGTCTACGGTCAAGTTGTTCGTGCTGGTAGCGTGATGGATGAGATCTGCGCACCGACTATACTGCCTTACTTTGCGATGTGTCCTAATGAAAGAGTAGCGCATAGGGGCAAGGGTGGTTCGCGCAACGGCGCTTGGTTGTCATCAGTGAGTAGTGGTTCTAACTTCTGCTATGTCATCACCTACGGCTATGCCTACAACAACACCGCGTCCAACGCCTTTGTCGTCCGCCCGTATTTCCTGTTCGCCTAAATCCGACCTCCCTTGTGGAGGTCGGGTGCGAGCCCTTCAAGTAAAATACTAATGTCAAGCGCGGTTTTATGATAAAATTGTAGTGGGGAGCAATTAAGAAAATGTCAGTAATCAAAAACAAACGAAGCTTGTCCGAACTGGAGTTCTTTCACAACGCGATCAAACTTCGTAAAGAGATGACCGACTTGCTGCTTCGAGACTTCGGTGTCAAAGCCAGAAAGAAAGATCCGCAGATATTCCCGAAACGATACTCAATGAGTAAAGAAGATGGGGAGATATTCACGGAGCTTTGCGAGAAGTACAAGATAACGTCGATCATCGAAACGTACCCAGAGTGGCTGATTCGTGAGTTCAGAGAGAGCATACTGCTCAACCTGCGCGGACTCATGGCGAATATCACCGCCGCCAACTCTATCTACCCTGTCACTATGGCAGAGTGGGAGGAACGACGGATACGCCAAGACAGAGCCATCGGTAACTGTGAGATTCTACTGCAAGAGATGACGTACGCGTTGTCGATATTGCCGGTAGATGTCAACAAGTATATGGGATATGTCGATATAATCCAACGTGAGATTGCTCTGCTTAAAGGCTGGCGCAAGTCAGACAATAAGCTCAAAGCTCGGTTACTCAAGAAGAAGTGATTACTGATGGGGTATTTTCCATTTCGCGCAACAACGCTTGGTTGTCATCAGTGAGTAGTGGTTCTAACTTCTGCAATGTCAACAACAACGGCAATGCCAACAACAACAACGCGTCCAACGCCAATGTCGTCCGCCCGATTTCGTGTAGCCGTGCTACGAGTAGGCTCAATGCCGACACGGAATTACAGGAAAGGGGAAAATATCCCTCCGCAAGGTAAACATATATCTTGACGCGACCAGATACGTCTGCTGTCGCTAAAAGCGAGATACAAGCATGAGATACATAGACAAACTGACTGACGCCAACAACCTCGTGGACGCCTTCAGAAAGGCGTCGGCTGGTAGTATCTGGAAGAGTTCGGTGCAAAAATACGAGATGAACTTGCTCAAGAACGTGCGCAAAACACAGCTCGATCTACGAGCCGGCAAGTACAAGCAGGGCGAGTTCCTAGAGTTCGAGCTCAACGAGCGCGGACACAATCGTCGTATCAAAGCACTGGGAATCGCAGACAGAGTAGTTCAGAGAACGCTCTGCGATGAAGTGCTGGTGCCAGAGCTCCAAAAATATCTTGTCTATGATAACGGTGCGTCGCAGAAGGACAAAGGCGTTGACTTCTGCCGACGTCGTCTCGACACTCATCTTCGCAAGTATTACAGGCTCTACGGTAACGAGGGCTATTTTTTACACATTGATTTTCGGAAGTTCTTCGATAATATCCGACACGACAAACTCCTCGAAGCGTTCCAAGAGAAGCTGGATGATGAAGACGTGATGGTTATTTTAAGAGAGATGGTGCACTCTTTTCGGATTGATATTTCGTATTCTGACGAGGACTTACTGAACCAGATTTTCAACTCTATGGAGTACGCCAAAATACCAGCGGAGTTGAAGACCGGCGAGCGATTCATGCAAAAGTCGGTAGGAATTGGATCGCAAGTCTCGCAGGTTGCCGGCGTGTTCTTCCCCACGAAGATTGACACGTACTGCAAGATTGTTAGAAGTTGCAAGTTCTATGGTCGCTATATGGACGACATCTACATTATCCACCACGACAAAGAGTTCTTGCGCAGCGTACTAGACGGAGTGCGAGAGCAGTCCGCCGAGGTTGGTTTGTTTATCAATGAAAAGAAGACGCAGATGTTCAAGCTCTCGCATGGCTTCTCGTTCTTAAAGGTCAAGTACAACCTCACTGATACCGGCAAAATAATCAAGCGCCCAGCTCGCGTCAATATCACGCGCCAGCGCCGGAAGATGAAGAAGTTCCGCAAGCTAGTTGACGAAGGTGCGATGTCTCTGGAAGACGCGAGAAACGAAGTCAAGTCGTGGCTAGGCTCGAACAGCAAACTCAACGCTTATCGAACCTGTCAGAATATCCGACAGCTTTACAGAGATTTATTCAGCGAAGAATTGTCGTAGGAGCCGATACGCCCTTACAATGGTATGTAAGGAGACAAAATGGAAACTACACTATATTTATTCAAAAACAAGTATGAAATCGCAGCCTACGCAGGCGAAATACTAACCAAAAGAGTCGGCGATGTTATTGTCGAAACAATCAAAGATCCAACCGAAGCACAGTTGAGAGACTATGGGTACAAGGATTTAATCGACACAGGTCGTCCTGAACCAAAGGAAGGCTATGCCATCGAGGTTTACTACGAGCTCGACTTGGACGAGAACGTCATCAAACAGTGCTACGAGTATGTAAAAGAAAAGTCAGCCAAATAACCAAGAAAGGTGGTCCAGATGACGCTTCAAGAACTTATCAACGCTGTTATACTCAAGGCTACTGGCAAGCCCACTATCCTTGCAAGTAATAACACAAAGTGGGAGAAAGTGCGTGGCATTGCGAACTTCTACCAGCAAGCTTGGGCGCACGAACCCGGTCAACACTGGCGTTCACTTTACAATTTAGAATCGCTCGGTACTATCACGAGTGATAACAGCATGTATCAGATACCATACTATGTAGATGAAGTGTCAACGGCTTTCGGCGACAATATCTATGTGTGGACAACAGACGGCAAGAGGGTAGAGTTCGAGCTGGTCGACCATGACGACTTTGAACAACACCTAACTGGTAACTACTGCACCATCATCGGTCACGAAGAGGCTGATGGTGAGTTTGTCGTGTTCAACCGCAGTTTTGCAGAAGGTGATCCGTGCTATGGTGGCGAACTATTCGTTCCAGTATATTACAAGCTGGGAGACCTAGTAAACGCAGACGATGTAGTGTTTGTTGACGATCCATACTGGCTCGTTACAATGTGCGCTGCTGAATATATCCGCAACGATATTGTGAAGCAGAATCAGTACGGCAACCTCATCGCCGAAGCCAACAACCTCATGAACGGTATGATTCGCAGAAACAGAGCTGGGCAAGTACGCCACATCAGAGGCAGTTTTCACAACGGAGGTGGCTTGAATTATGATTAACCCGCCAAAAGCTACCAAAGCACCGGATATTAAACGCAAGTCTGTGCTGGACTGGTCTGTCGGTACTGTCACCGATTATGACTCACGCAGGATTGTAGAAGACGCTCTCAAGTCTTCTGTCAACATGGTGTTGGAGCAAAACGGCGTTATCAGACCTCGTCCTTCCTTGAAGGAGTTCAATCCTCAACCTCTGGGCGAAATTATCGGCGAGTTGTTCGAGTGCAAAGTAGTGTCCGGAGCGACAACTACTTTTTATCTTGTATCAATGCAGATTGTAAGTGGCAACGCCTACGTCTGCTATTGTAAGGGCGAAGATCTTGCGTGGACGAAAATCACCACCAAGACCTACACCAAGACAGCGCCAGCGCATTTTGTACAGATCGGGAACAAAGTTCTTGTCATGAACGGTGCGGATCCGTTGTCGTATGTTGACTTGTCCAACTGGTCGATAACTTCATTTACAAAGCTTGACGATCCGACAGCGCCAACAGCTACGGCAACAGGGCTTCCCGGCTCTGGTTTCGTGGTTTACTATGCCATCACAGCCAACTCTTCCGTGGGCGAAACTGCTGCCAGCCCTACTGATTCAGTCACAATCGGCACAGATAGATCGGAGTGGGATTCTGCCACTCAATACGTGGACTTGAGCTGGAGCGCAGTCACAGACGCCGTCGGCTACAACGTGTATATGGGAACAAACACAGACGGTGAAGGCAACCCTATCTTGTACTTAATCAAGGCAAACATTGATCCATCAATCACTTCATTTAAGGACGATGGCTCCTACGCTTCGGATATTTATAGAATAGCTCCTACCGTCAATTCAACCGCTGGACCAAAGACAACACGTGGCACGGTAGTCAATGGGCGCGTGTGGATGGTAGGCGATACCGACAATCCATATTACGTGTGGCACGGTGGCGACTACGGTCACGAGATCGACTTCTCACCGGACGGATACGGTGGCGGCTACACTGTCGTCGCTTCCGGTACAAAGGAAGTGCCGATTGCCGTCATGCCATTTCGTAGAGGTCAGGGTGACTCAACCGTCGTGGTCTTGACTCAAGGCTCCAACGGTTCAGGTCGCAGGTTTCAGATTGGCTATTCAACGTTTGAATATGGCAACGAACAACAGGTAGTGTGGTCTCCAACAGAGGATTCCGGCAGAGACGGTACGGACAGCCCAGACGCAGTCGTAGTGTACAATAACTCTCTGTTTTATCCGTCAAGAGACGGTTTCAAGACAACTGGTACTATGCCATCGCTCCAGAATATCCTATCCACCAGAACAGTGTCAGCCACAATTCGCGATCAGGTCGCGCTACTTAAAAGCTCGGCTATGGGCAAAGCAGTGGGCTTGGTTTATGAGAACAGGATCTACTGGTCGCTTCCGGTAGGTTCAACCGATAACAACAGGGTGTGGGTATATTATCCGGAGCAGAAGGGCGCATGGATGACGAGCTGGTACTTGAACGTCAAATGGATGACGCTCTACAACGACAACTCCGGCAACACTCACTTCTTGTTATATTGCGCAGACGGCAAGCTTTACGAGCTAGATCGCGCAGCAGCAACGGCAGACGGTGGCGAGCCGTTTGAAACTGATATGACCTCTGGTATGGTGCAGTTCTCGAAAGATGGGCGCGACTGGTCTCGCCTGATTCAGATTGTCTTCACGCTACTACGACCAAAAGGCGAGATCAACATTGAAGTTACAGCCATGACCGAAGATGGCGAGATGAAATACAAACAAACAGTCAACCCTGCTGAAGGTTACAGAGCGATTGGTTGGAGCCAAGTGGTGCAAACTTCACCACGCCTTACTGGTTGGAGCAGACTCACAGAGAGCCCAGAAGATACACCGCAAGAATATGTCGATGTGTACATTGAGATTGACGAAGATGTCCAGTGGTTCATGTATAACGTACACACGAGCAAAAAGGGTGTCGATTACAAAATGTCTTCGGTTGTCGCGGAGCATGTACCGATAGGGATTAAAGATTTAAGTTGACAAGAAAGGAGTTATAACAATGTCAGCAGGAATAACGGACAAATTCACAAAAGCTAGTAGCATGAACGGAGACTATCCGAGAGTTGCCACTGTCACGGCGGCAAGGCAAGCTGGGGCTTCGGTCCTACAATGTGATGACTTGTCTAGTTGGGCGACAGACACAGCGGTCCATTTCTCGACCTACAAAGTCAATGCAGATGGCACGATTGATTCTACCACGCAGACCGACTGGAAAGGTATCGTGTCTGGCAACAGTATCACTGACCTTACCAGAATTGCTGGTGCGGCAGATTCCGGCAACACGTCCAACGATAGAGTAGAGCTCAACCCTACAATCGGTTGGCTTAACGATTTAGTCACTGGGCTTTTGGTTTCGCTTAACCAAGACGGTACAATCAAGTCTTCAGCGTTGCCTACAATACCAGATATTACATTGACAACCACGGATCCGGGCGAAGGCGCAGCACTTGCAGCCGATCATTATGTGGCAGTATATGAAGCATAAAGGAGGATAGATATGCCAACAGTATATTCAGACGCACACTGGACTGGTAGCTACACATACACAAGAGTACGTGTAGATTATTCTGGCACATCAGCTACCGCTATCCTCTTATACACTAGGACGAATACATACAGTGGAGCAACTGGGGCTGGGACACCTGCTGGATTCAACTTCGGTGGTGGCTGGGCTAACATGTCCGGCGTTACGTTCTACGGTCAGCAGACCGACGCAGAGATCTGTCGTTGTAGCTTCTCAATCTCGATGAGCGGCGGAACATATAGCGGCAATACAGACGGGCAAGATGGCTATCTAGGGTTCAGTGGATCCGTGTCGATTCCGGCGCAGTATAGCCCACCTACCGGCTTATCAGTGAGTATCGCCGAAAAGTACCCAACTGGCGCGAAGTTCAATGTGTCCGTGAGTAGCTATGGCAATCCATCAAGCGCAAGTGGACGATATATCGAAGCTGCTATTCTCAACCAAAATACGTACGGCGCAACTTATAGATTCGCTACGGCTTCCAACACATCATCGTCAGCTATTACGGTCAACAATAATTCCTCTGGCGGTACGCTTACTGTCCAGCCAAACAAAGAGTATTACTACGGCGCATACGCCTCGAACACACAGAGAAACACATCGAAAGTTCAAGGCACGTTCGTCACGCTGGCAGAAGCCCCAACCTTATCTGTAAACACTCTGGGCGAGACAGATGTTGTCATGAATTACTCGACAACCGCAGACGGCAACAAGTACACCAAGAGCGTACAATACAGCCTAGACAATGGCTCTACATGGACGACAGGTGCGACAGTAAGCACCGGCTCGGCTTCGAGTGGTACGTTCACAATAAGCGGTCTCACAGATGATACAACGTACACGCTGAAGTGTAGAGTGTCTACAACCGCTGGCAACACCAACGGAACCGACGTCACATTTACTACACTTGAGTCGCACAAACTGTACGGCTCCGTGGCTGGTAAGACCAAGAAGATCGTCAAGTTGTATGGATCCGTAGCCGGCAAGACAAAAGAGATAACGAAGTTGTATGCGTCAGTAGGTGGACAAACGAAGCGCATATTCTAGTTTAAGGCTTTAAGTTGGAATATAGTTGTGGTATAATAAAGGTGTTATGGTAGCTTTCAGTGCGGACGGTAAATAACCACCGCAAAGAACGCACAAAAAATCCCCCAGAGTGGGGGATTTTTTGTTCTAGGTGGTATCCTAGGCGCTTGCGTCAGCTTTGAGGATAGCAACAGATTTGTTGGTACCGTTAGCGTCCACAATCCAAGAACCCGGACGGAAGAGACCACGAAGGACTGGACCGTCAGCACCAGCAGTGACAGCGGCTTTGCCAGTGAGAACGAAGGTCTTGTAAAGCTTGCGGCAGTCTTTAACAATCCTTTTATCCCACAACACAGCCTTGATGTCGCTTGCAGTGGCGAAGGTTACTTGCTGATATGGAGCAGAGCCGCTGGTTGCAGAGATGGTGCAGAATAACTCATCTGGCAATACAACTACGTCAATGCCTTTGTATTTACCGATTACGCCGGTTGAAATGATAGAATCATTTTTGTTTGGCGCAAGGATGGTAAATAGTTTGCTATCAAGTAACGGTTCGACAGAAGCAGGGATAAACAAAGCTTGCGTCTTGCTGTAAGAACGGTTGTTCTTGAGTGTAGCAATCATGCTATCAATGCCAGCCATAACGTTGCTTGCGTCGTAGGTCACGACGTTCGCACCACCATAGGCGGTAGCAGCAGCAATGGCGGTAGCCATGCGGAGCTTATCCATAAATGGTGCATAGCGTTCGCGGATACCAATGTTTAGGATCTCGCCAGCTTCAGACAACGCACCAGCGGTGTCATCGACAGATACGCTAGGAATAACTTTGTTGATTTGATAGAACAAAGTCACGTCTTTGCGTACAATGCCAGAAGACACTGCGTCTGGATCGCTGAAGAGTGGTCCAGTGTGAGCTGACATGAAGTCAGAGGTGTCAAGTGTACGGAAGTATACAGAAGCAACACCGCCGTCCTCTTTGAAGGACTCTTCACGGGTTACATAAGGCTCGGTGAGAGAAGCTTCCGAGAAAGCTTGATCGAGCTCTTTTTTATATTTGGTCGCGTAATCAATGTTACGAGAATCAGTAGCCATAGTTTTCTCCTTTCTTAAATAATCTTGAACTACTTAATGCGAGAAAACTTAATAACTGGGTTTTAGTAGTTGCCCTTCTTAAAGCCCTTGAGAAATGGGTTGTCGTCATCACTTTCGGTCACGCCGGAGCTACTGGATCCAACCACGTCGGCGGAGTCCATCATCTTTTCGGCGGCTTTACGTCCAGCAATTTTGCCGTTCGCTTCTGCTCTTTCCACGGCGGCTGCCGCTAGAGCATAGACCTTATAGATTGAACCACGACTGCCAATTATCTCCCCGGACTCGTCCTTGATGAGCATGCTTTCTACGATAGCGTCAGCTTGCGCAGCTAACTCTTTATCGTACTTGTCAGACTCACTATCGAACATCGGGAAGTCTTTGACTGCTTGGGTGGCTTCATCTCTGATCTTCAAGCGATTATCAACTATGTTGTCGGTGTACTCGTCCATCTGCCTCTGCCTCGCTTCGAGCTCACGTTCAGCCTCGATTCGTGCAAGTTTGGCTTCGGTGCGAGTGTAGTAGTCGTTCGTCTCCGGGTTGATTTGCTCCATCAGCGCTTCGACTGTTGGAAGGTCAGATTGACTTTTCATCTGATACTTTTGCCTATTCAGCTCTGCAATCTCTTTCCGGAGGGCGTTACGTTCCGCAACCTTATCCCTTATCTCATTATTAAGTTGCTGTTTTCGCGTTTCAGCATTTTTCGGTGAAGCGTCTTCGGCTTTGTCTTCAGGGGCTTTTGTTTCGGCTTCGTCCTCGGTTTTATCCTCGGTCTTGCCATCTTCTTCTGCCTCTTTGGGCTCTTCCTCCGACAAGCTCTCTCCGTCAAGAGAGATAACTCCATCGTCGTTTGATTCTACGGTTGGTGATTCCGTGGTGGCGGTTTCGATTTCCGCCGGTGCTTTTACACCATCGTCGGCTTCTTCTGCCATTTTCATCTCCTTTAACTTTTTACGACTGTTAGGCGTCGATTCCTTCGAGGCGAGATAGCCTCTGTTATGTCTCCCGTGGGAAGCTAGGAGACATAACAGAACCTACCTTGTCACTTCAGTTTCTTTTCGTCGTACATCTTCGCCTTTCCTTCGAGGAAGTTTAGATCGCGTTTCAGGATAGAGCAGACTTCTTGATTGACTTTGACTTGGCGCATGAACTTTTCCGGATCGTCAGTTTCCGTGATTGAGTTGACCTTTTCTCTGGATTCGATAGCTTCTTTTAAGTGAGCAATCACAATGGTAGTCAATGGGCGTTCACGCTCGAAGGACTCCTTCTCTTGCTGGGCTTTTATCTGTTGCGCTGAAGTTTGTTTGATTAAACGTTCAGTGCTGGTTTCGTAGAAATTATCTTCCATTGCTCATCAACCTTTCTAATTGACTTACTACTTGTTCTGGCGGTACGCCATGTTGGACCGCTTCGATGGCTTGCGCGATTGTTTTGTCTGGGATACCGTGTGCGCGAAGAACTTGCACTGCGTTTTGAACTGCTGGATCAGCTTGCGGTTCCGGCGCTGGCGCTGGAGTTGGAGCTGGAACCGGTGCGGTTTCTGTCTCTGGCTGGGAGATAGGAGCTGGATTTTGTCCGATAGGTTCGCTCGTATCAGGGGTAGTGTTTTCTGTTTCTTGTCCGATAGACATGTCAGTTTCTCCTTGCATAGGTTCCATTGCTTCGGCTTCCTCGAATTGTTCGAGGTCAACGATTAAGTCTTCTGGATCTTCCACGCCACTATTATTAACAACCTTATTCCAGCAAGCAGCGAGCCTTGAAGTAGGAACAATTTTTGATAAGACAGGGTTGGACGCCATATCAAGTAGGAGCTGCAACGCTTCGAGCTGTTCTGATTGTCCATTGAGTTTAGAGGTGGACGCGTCAACACGGAAGCGAAGAGCTGGTGTTGCCTCGGAGTAGTTGATTTTAATCTTATTGTCTTTGCTCACGAAGCCCGGTTCAAGACTGCCTTCTCTCTCTAGCTTGCGTAGTTTATCAGCGGTCTTTTGGTCGAGCTGCAATACTTCCACGCCCTCATGTTCTGCGAAGTAGACGTTGATTGCGGTCTCTGCCCAGTTCTCGAAGAACGCTTCAAAGTTCTTGCGGACGTGATTGTCATCAACAGTCATGATTTCTTTTTGCTGCTTCAACGCGGTTGGAGTTTTACCAAAGCCCGGATTGCCTACTTCTGCGCTAACAGTGGTGTCACCACCAGAGTTGAACAGAGCATAGAGCTGGGTTTTGTTCATCGCATAGATGTCTGGGTAGTTCTGGATTGCGGAGGTATCAACACGCAGTGGCTCGATTCTATTCTTTGGATCATCGCCCATCTCAATAATGCCGTTGGCTTCATACAACGCTTGCGTGGTGTCTACGTTACCCCACACGCAGACCGGAGGAGCGAGTCCGAGTGCACGGTTGAACTTATAAGCACGCATGTCAGCGTCAATCATATTCTGCATACCGCCGACAATCTCTACAATAGAGCGTCCGAACGGATTGGAACAGTCGACGTCAGAGTAGTAGTAGTCAACCGGAGGTAGACCGCGCGGATCTTTGTTCTTCTTCTTACGAACAACAATTCCTTCGCCACCGTCACTTCCACAGCAAGCGGTGAAGAACATGGCGCCGAGCCCCTTCTGGAAGCCCATCACAACTTCTATTCCAGAAGCGTCGACGCCAGCCTTCTCTTCGGAGCGTGTCTTTGCTTGGTCGTCTTTAGCAGTGATGTTTGATTTCGCTTTCTCAAGGGCTTTAATATCCCAAGTAGAAGTGTATTCTTCGCCATTTTTCTTTGCCTCTTTAGCGCGTAGCTTGTCGGCTTCGATAATACGATCAATGGTTTCAGGTTGCCACCAAGAGCGCATGAAGAAGTAGTCGCAACCATAGAAGGATTTTTTGCCCGGCTGGAAGAATATGTCGCCCCAGTAAACGAGCGAAGCGTCAGTGGTGAACTCCTGCCCATGACGCAAGAACGGGGTGTAGACAGCTTGACCGCCAACAGTGAGACCAGTTTCGAGCATAGACCAGAACTTCTGGATCAAGTCGTAGTCGTCATTGGCGTAAGGGATAATCTTGTTTAAGAGTATGAACTCTGCGACGATAGGTAGCCAGTCGTTGTCATCATCAGATGTGACAACACCGGTAGGAAGCTGTTGGATAACACGCTTTGGAGTCTTGCGAATTAGAGAGGCGGTTGTGCCGTCAGATACTTTGGCGTATTCCGGAGGAGTGTTTGGCTCTGTCTCGTTCCGAGCAATACGAGTGAACTCATCAAAAGGTTTAGTCCATTGTTCGGTCCACCTGACCGCTTCTTTGTACTTTTTCCAGAAATTTTTTTCGTTTAGAATTTGGTTCACGGATTGAGACTACTTCCTGCCAGCTTCTCGTCTTTAGAGTAAACCAAGCTTACCACCATTATATTTGCCACTAGACACCACTGTCAAAAATTGTGAACTTTTTTATTGCATATCTTGTGCCGCGTTTTGCGGTAGATGGGGTACGTCTGATTTGAAACTCTGCCTCGATAAGTACGCCGGACTTATACAGACGCTCTTCTTCATCGGCGAATCTGATATACTCTTCGTCTTGGTCGGCGCGACTACTGACCTCGATGTTTTCTTCGGTGTGTATCTTACGTGGAGAGACAAAAGAACCAGCGACGATATTCTCGGTTGTCTCGACAACGGTGTTGCCTTTAACCTCTGCGACAGACCTTTTGCCGTATTTGATTTGATTTTCTTCCATATTACCTCCTTAAAATATCTTGCTTAATGTACCGTTATTTTGGCGCACTCGCACACGATTGACCGTTGGTGCAACTTCTGTCTGGTATAATTGCCACGCAATCGCCAGCGACATTACCGCGTCATCGTGACAATTTGGCGCGGCTTCAGCTCGTCCTTTCTTCGTGATGATAAACTTGCCAAGCTCATTGATAGTGGTCTTGTCATAAACTTTGATGAGGTTATTATCAATCGCTTGTTTTAGATCTCCCAGCATTTGTGGGCGCGTTTGAAGATTTGTATCCCAGCCGAGCACATCAGTCAGGACTTCGCCGTCAACAGTACCGATTTTGCGCCTTTGATAGATTCGATAGTGTCCGTTGCGATTTAGAGTCTGGAGTTGCGACAATGCAGATATACCGCCCATCTGACGCTCGAAAGCGACAACCGGTTCAATGCCGGTGCGAGCGTAGATCCACTCCAGCGCTTCGTGTATCAGAGGTGTCATTTCGGCAGCAACACAGTTCTTCTCGAACACGAGGGGCACGTCAATCTTTGTTTTAGACAAGAACTGACCGTAGTTTGCGTCAATGCCACCTTGTGCGCAGTCAACCGCAATTATGAAGAACTCGCCCCTCTCTATCTCTCTATAAAGCCGAAACATACTCTGACTCCTTTATTGGTTCTTTAATACCGGTGTTGTATCTTACGATAGCGTCGTTGCTGAAGTATGGATCGCCGCCTAGCAAGAACGCCTCTGTATCAGTGGTCGGGTATTCACGCATGCGCTCTTTGTCTTCAAGACCGTTAGTCTTTTTGAAGTGCCAGTAGGCTTGGTTCTTGGTGATGTTTGGTATCTGCTGATAGTATTCTGGCATTACCCAGTCAGTCGGAGCTTCCTCTTGGTAGGCGCCGAATAAGTGCCACGCTAGGAAGCGAGACTTGAACTGCGAGCGTCCATCTTTGCCGGCTTGGTATTCTTCAGCGAAAAAGTTGTCGGCGACATTGCCGGTAGTCTCGCGGAAGATTTTCCCAACGCCGCTTGAGACCTGCTCTTCTGCACCGATGACGAGGTTGTTGGCGTTTAATATCTCGGTGTTATTATAGAAGGCGACCTCGGACCAGTGGATGTTCTGACGTGTACCACCACGACCAGATACCTTTGCGCCAGCAGTTAGGCAGTCGTAGATCGAGCCGTTCTGACCTTCAATGATAGTACCGCCCACGTCTTTTTTGAGAAACTTTGCGCGAAGCATTGGAAGGATTTTGCGGTCTGCCGGATTTTCATAGTGGAGTTGACCGCCGCTATAAGCGATGAGCAAGTAGCTGTCGATGAACTGATTCACGCGCTTGAATAGTTCTTCGGTGTCTTTTTGCTTGTAAGAATAGACAGAAGCGTTGGATAAGTTAGCAACGCCGATTTCGCCCAGAATAAAGTCGACGCAGAAGATCGCGTCAATCAGGGAAGAGAATCCGAACCGGCGCGATTTGAGTATATTCTCTCTGATTGGTGCCAGCTTCTTGCCGTACTCTTTAAGTATCAAGTCGTAGTAGTAGCTCTGGACGTCGTTCAATTTCATTGGCACTACCTCACCAGTGGTGGTTGTGATGGTGAAGTATTTCTCAATGAACCCTTTGTAGTCAACTATTTTACCCATCGGATACCTCCCCATCCATTACGAACTCGCCGCCGAACCGTGCCGAGTCTATGTTGAAGTTGAAGTTGAGGTTGTTCTCGGTCTTCTCTTTAGGTAGCAGAAGCTTCAGTGCGCGATCACTGCCTTTGAGACGGATGTCAATGTCGGCGTCGTCTAGCGCGTCACCGATTGGCTTCAAGGCTCGGTCTAGCGTGATGTTGTGCTTCTGGAGTTCTTTCTCTAGGGCGTTTTGGACTTTTGGGGATTTTAGTTTCTTGGAAGCGATAGCAGAAGCGCGTCTTGGATTCTTCGTTTTGTAGGCTTTGAGAGCTGCCTTTGTGCCGTTGCCACCATTTCTAGCATAAGTCTTGACTAGCTTCTTTTCTTTTTCAGTCAATTTTTTCATTTCTCCTCCTCTGATTTTATTGTTTCATCGCTTCTCAAGTCCACCCCTGTACCCTTGACGAAGTGAGTGATGTCGTACCTATTAGCGTATTTGTACACGTCATAGATGTTTGTCAGATTCCGGCGCAGCAACTCTTGTCTGAATAGTCGCCAGCTTTTCGTGTAGTGTCCGTGCGGAGCACCCCATCTATGAAAGACGGCTGTGCAAAACGGAGTTATAACTGTGATGTGGTATTTACTACTGAAGACTATGCTCCCCCACGCGAACTTGCGCTCTGTGATTAGCCCAGATTCAAAGCGCCCCACCATCTCATTACCTCATAATGCGCACAAGTTTAAGTTTACTCAAGTATTCGGCACGCTCCCTTTCTACCATATAAGGTGCCGAGTCAGGTGTGATTCTGCGACCTATTTCCATGTCATAATAACGCTCGATACATTTTACTTTTGTGTCTGGCTTCGGTGGTTTGTACTTGCTCGGCGCGTCAACCAGCATGTCTGCCCAGCCGTCCTTTGGTGGAGTGTATTTGAAGTCGGCTCGTGGCTCGAACATTTTCTTGGCAATTTCGGCAACATTGCTCATGTCGTACTCGCACTGTAAGTGTGCGCCATCTGGTATGTTCAACTCCTTAATCACGCTCAACGGGGTGTGGACTACACCGGTGTTATACACCAGAGCTTCGTTGATTGAGTAGCCGTAGCTTTCCATGTCGTTTGATAATTGGACGAGCCAGTCAGCCTCGGCGATAAAGTCGCGCACGTCAATCCTCGGATCCACAATGAACATGTTCGGGATGTCCGATTTAATCATCGCGCCTCTATTAGAGAACACTAGCCAGATATACTTCTTGTCGTTGTCTGCCGCATATTTTGCGACGGCTTCTGCCAGCTTCGTGATTCGTTCACCGCCCTTCACCTTGTCATCGAAGCGCCCAGCAGATATAATCTTGACAACCTTCTGTGGTTTCTCTGGCGTCAATGGGTTATAGCAGAGCTCGGACTTCACCTTCTTGCCCATAGACTTTGCGTATCTTTCAATCTCTTTGCAGGCGAACTTCGACACTCCGATCCAGCGAGTCAACTTTTTGTGATTGACCGGTGGTATTTGGTCGATGTTCTGATAGATCGCATGCGTGATAAAGATATGCTCGTCGGCTGTGATTTGGTCTATTGCTTCAAGGTTGAAGTTATAGAACGCTCGCTTGGCGACATACTTGTCGTTCTTGTCTCGCTTGATACATCTCACGAGCTTTTTTAAGCGCACCAACTGTTCGATGTCTGCGTCGTCATAAAGCACGGCAATATCTTTTTTGTGATACTTTTTCGCTATCTCATATAGGAACTGCTCTGTACCTCCGATGTGTGATATTTTCCGGAAGTAGAAGAGGTTCGCGTGAGTATGTGTTGTCATAGTCCAACTTCCTTTCTTAAACTTGAATATGATTTTTTATATTCCAACTTCATCTCATCTCTCCAGATCCGCAAGAATAATTTGCTTGTTGAATAAATTGATTGCAAAGTATGCAGCCTTGAAGGTAGGCGAGTTGCCGACCTCGCCGGTCTGCGCGTTGTAGAATCGGGTTCGTCTTGACGGTATGAGAAGCTGGAGTTGCAGATCCTCTCTCTCTCTCTCTTAATGAGACATTGATGACGGAGTCGCTCAAGATATTGACTGGAAGCAATAAAGCGAACGGCTTGCCGAGATCGAGACATCTCTCCCAGTATCTCCGCTTGTTAGTGTATGGCGGATTAGATATGATTACATCCCACCGCTCCGGCTCATAATTGAAAAAGTCTTGCCCGTAGTCAATGTGAGAATAAACCACATTGAATCCATTATTAGACAAGACTTTGACAAACTGGCTGTCCTCTCTGTCGAAAGGAAGCCAGATGATTTTGCCTTTTAAGTGTTGAATATAAGGCAACAACAACTCTACTGTCTTTGCTGGCGTGTACTGTTCGTCTCCGCCACCGTTGGTATAGTAGACTTGGTTATTCACCGTTCACCCCTTTTATTGCGGAGAACATGCTCCTCTGGATGTCTTCTTGAATCTTTTCGGCTATCCATTGGAAGTCGTGATAGTGCTCTTTGAGTTCATGTGGAGTTATCCCTTCGTTGCGTAGATGATAGGCGAACTCTACGAGCTCCTTATCATATCCGCAGATTGTCATGTCGTCTAGCTCCTCGAACCAGTCAATCAAGATATTCGGGAATCGCTCCAGAGTCCTCCGGTGATAAGCCATCACGTGTTCGCGCCAGTGTCCACCACCGGAACCATCCACGAGATATAGACAGCCGTCGTCTTCGAGCTGAAATATATCACCAGTGTTAAAGGTCGGAAGGTCTTTCAATAGCTTGTATCTTTTCATCTCGCTGGTCCTCTCCTAGACTTTCGTCCGCCTTTAGCGCCAGCAATACGTGCTAGTTCTGGGTTGGAAGCGAAGCCTCCAGTGTGACCGTTGCGCCCCCCCTTCGCGCCTATTCTCGCGTAGAAGCCCTCACCGTGACGCAATTTGTTTGTTGCCGCAGCTTTTCTGCCGCCCTCTTTCGTGCCTGCCATTACTTGCTCCCCCCTTCGTCTGGATGTAGCATGAACTCCGGCTCGGCGATCATGTCGTCATCAGTTTTAATGCCACGCAATTTTTGATAAGCGTCGAAGATTGACTTCATTGCGTCAATCGCTTTGTTGAAGTCAGCTTTAGTTTCAATCTCTCTTACGAAGTCCGCAAGGACACTGAACTTTGCGTCTGCCGGTTCCTCTTCATAGAACAGCGGAGTCGCCTTTTTCTTTTTGAATAAACCTTTGCACATTTTTACCTCCTTTGATTTTTTCTAGTGCTTGTTCTGCTTCTTCTTTGGTGGGGTATTCGCCCAGAACTTCCCACACGCCTGCTGATTTTAATCTTTCGGGGAACCAGCGCCCACTATAATCAATTACTCTATATTCGCCTTCCACTCCTCCTCGCTCCTAAATAACCATCAATAATTCTCTTTGCCTCGTCGAATCCAACAGCGAACTCTGCAACGTATCCTTTGCGGCTCAATGCTTCGAGAACTTTGTGTTGCTCCTCTATATGCGGAGAAGCCCACTCGCCGTTCTTCTTCTTGATCCTCGTGCCATCTTTCTTGAGTTCAAGGAATAGACCGTGCGACCACGTGTCGCAACCCATCACTCCTTCCGGTGGTACAAAGTTCACTCTTGGCTCGGCGATAAACATATCAGGATATGCCCTCTGCCCACCGTTTAATCGTTTTTGCCGGACTGCTTGCCCCATCGTGAGCTTGACTCCACTGCCAAAGTCGGAGTGGAAGATCACATCGGGGTATTGTAGTCTTAAATAATCTGCGACTTGTTGCTGTATGACCGCTTCTTTCATGCCAACTCTCCCACCTGTGATGTTGCCTCGAACGCGCACGTCTGGCGCGCTGCTTCGTTTAAGGCGAGAGCCTCGCCGACGGTCATGTGTTCAAAGTCGAATCTAGTATTGTCCACGGCGAGCCTCCTCTCTTTCTTCGTATTCTTCGCGTGCGTCTCGGTTCCACTCGATAATGAGTTGGTCTGCTTCCGGAACGAGCATGTCTTCGATGAAGCTTTGGAGATCTGCGATTGCTGCTTCAATCTCCGTGTCGTCCATCTTCACATCGTTGCCTTCAATGAAACCGTCAAGGAGCCTTTCAGCAAAACCTTCAATGACGCTCGTTGAATTATCGTAGCCACACTCGATGGCGTATTCAGCCAGCTTTTCTGCGAGAGTGGCAGTTCTTCTACTTCTCATTTCCAAACCCCTTTCCTTGATCCAGCTTGTCGCCGTATCCATTATTGATTAGATATTCTCGCAACTCTGCCGCGTTAGTCAGCACCCACTCGATACCGTCTCGCAACGTCTTGCGCGATAGATAAGCAACTGCTACTGTGATGTAGCCATCGTCTTTACGCTGCAAGTGTTGATTGCAACAGTGATACTCGAATCGCTTGATGTTTGGATAGAGTATCTGGTAGCACTCGTGCTGGCGTGAGTTTAGATACTCACTAGCCGGAGTCCTGCCGGTCTTGTAGTCAATCGCCACATCGCCGTCTAGTACGTCCAGCACACCGGACAAGTAGCACCAGTCGTTTATCTTTCGCACCTTCTTGGTGTTGAGCTCGAACTGCGGAGAGACGAGCTTGCGCCCACCGAACCGGCGAGGAAGACAGCCAGTACGCCGTGATTCTTTTTCCCACGCTGCGTGCTTCTTCTTGCCGTATTCCATCGCTTCGGTAGGTTCAATTTCTGTGCCAACATAGGGAGCGATTGCTCTGTCGAAGTCTCCCTTCGCCCAGCTATTCAATATCGAATAGCTCACGCGGATTGGTCCATATCCATCATTAGCCATTTTGTACCTCACTTATTCTGATTGTCTTTCTGCGGTGAATCTCCGCGATACCTTTCGGCAACTTGCGGTTCTTCGCTTTGTACTCCTCGATAGCTTTCGAGTCCAAGCTCCACACGGTCTTCTTCGACCAGAACTTGTTGCGGTGATACGTGATCTCGCCAGTGTCTCTGAACTTTGCACCGGAGGCGGAATAGTTGATCTTGATCTTCTCGCCTTTTAAGCCGGTGAAGTTCGGGTTGAACTCCAGCGCTTGACGTTCGATTTCACCTTTTAAGTATTCAACAGCGCCGTCTAGTTCGCGCTGCATTTCGAGAAGCTTGACGAGAGCTTCTTCAGCCTTCGGGTTGAAGATAATGTTCTCGCCATCTTTCTCAAGCTTCAGAATCTCTGCCGAGTTGATTTTGACAATCATGTCTCCACCTTTACTCATTGTCTGCTCCTAGTTCATCCGCCAGCTTGTCGGCGTCTTCTGCAATTTCTGCTTCTTGAGCTTCGGACAACTCCGGCTTACGCGTTGGGTTGTCTTCATACTCACCGTCGACAGTCTGGTCTTCGGCGATAGCTTTCTGAAGTTGCGTGTTAAGTGGACCGAACTTGCTGATTAAAAGTTTGAGCACGGTTTTCTTTGCCATTGAATCGAAGTCATCAGCCCAGAGTCCGGAGTTATACTTGGCGAAGTTCTTGGAATACTTCTTGGCGTGCGCGTTCAATTCGTCTACGGTCATGTAGAGTGATTTCTCGAAGCCGTTCAGCAACCGGAAGTATGCAACATACCCGACAGCTTTGGCTTTCTCGCGCTCCGCTTCGTTCTCGATCCAGTTGAACTCAATCTCACCACTCAAGCGGTTGAACCCTACAATCTCACCTTCCTTTACTTCTGAAGCGTTGATTGTCTTGTAGAATCCGGAACGCTGTGCAAGTTGGATGAAGCCTTTGTAGCCCATCTGGAACTGGCAGACCTCGCCGTCTTTGTTCTTGTATGGTATCAAGTAGGCGAAGCCGAGGTTCTGGTTTATCGGTAGATCCATTGACGCTGCAATGAGCGCCGCTGAAACTACGCTCTCTGGCTTGCAGTTGTTCAACATTTTGTTAGCGTTAGCAGCAGCCACGAGACTTGTCACGAACTGTGACGAGCGTTTGCCGAGCAAGTCGTTCAATCTTTTGGACACAGCGTCTTGTCGTACATACGCAGCGATTGATAGTTGATTATTTGCCATATACCTCCTCACGCTTGAACAAGCCATTTGCGAAGAGGATCGCGCCAAGCACGACCAGCGCGGTGATTTGAAGTGCGATCCCTTCATTTGATTGAGCCTCGCTACAAACAATCAACGCAGCCGGAATACCTAGCGTCCAGCTTACAATTTTTTTGATGTTTTTGAGCATTGTTTCTCCTTCCCACGTTCAGCGAGCCTCGCAGTTAGAACTCGCCGAACAGATATTAAAGTTTATTCTTTGACTTCTCCGACAATCTTTGTTAGCTCGCCACTCGTTAATCGTTGAGTCGGCGCAGTTGCAGTTGTCGATTTGTAAAGCCTATGAGAGCAAAATTAAAATTGAACCTGAAATTTCACCCTCAATAAGCATTAAAAATAGGTCAGATGTTACTGACCTATCATGTAAGATTTTTTCGTGTTATAATTATAACACGTTAATTCTTTACATGATACATCAGTATCACTATTTTTTTTACTTTAATCAACGTGTTGTTAAGGAGTCTGGAACGGTTTCGTTCTTACTACCTCTATATTATCACAACCACGATAAAAAGTCAAGCCACCAAAACAGGGTGACGCGCAAAATTATCACGACACCCTGTACTTTTTATGCCATTTGTGGAGCGAACTTGTATTGATCGAAGTATTCGCTCAAGTGCCCTTCAAAGCTGTGAACATATCTTTCCGTGATAGTGACGTTTGAGTGACCGAGCATTTCTTTCGTTACCTCAAGTGAGGCTCCGTTCTCCACAATATCAGTCGCGAACGAGTGCCGCAGCGAGTGCGGATGGAAGTTCACAAAGCCGGCACGATAGAACGGCTTGCGCATACGATACCGCAGTTCTTCTACTGATAGCAGGTGCCGAACCTTCTTGCTCGTCTCTACTTCCCATAGATAGTCAGTGATACGCTCACGCCGGATCCAGTCGTCCAGCTTTTCTCTCGTCTCTTCGCTGATATAAGCTTCACGGCTCTTTGAACCTTTACCCACAAACGTCACGCGCCTGCCGTCAAAGTCCATCAATCTCAAGTTGCGAAGCTCGGTGATACGGAATCCACAATCGAAGCAAAGACTTATTGCCAGCCACTCCAACCGGTCCGCGAAGCGGAGCACGTTGTCTATCTGGCTCTTGCTGTAATAGACGCGATGGATCGGCTCCTCCTTCTGCTTCATTACAAACCGAAGCTTCAAGCCCGGAATAATCACGCCCATATCTTGAAAATATCGAATCATTGCCACCACGTTTACCAGCCGACCATTGACAGTACGACCACTGCACCCTCTGGCTGTCTGCTCTTTTACCCAGTCGTTGATATGTTTATTGGTTAGTTCTTCGATACGGTTGATCTGTACGTTCTCACTCTCCAGAAGGTTCTTGCAGATCCAGCTCTTCCCATGAATTGTCTGTTCACTCATCCGGCGTACGTCTCGGCAATAGTCGAGATACTCATTGAATTGTTGTTCTAGTTTTCTCATATTAGCTCCTTTTGGTTGAAAGGGCGCACCGGCTTCGGCTCCCCTCCAAGCAAGAAGCCGAGTGCGCCCGTGATTAAATGATTTGAAAAGATTTTTTGTCGAGCCTACTATTATATTTGTATTATTGTTTATGGATGTATCATATGTGTTACATTTACCAGAGGTCGTGAAGTGTAACAGATTTGTTACATTTATTTGCCAAAAAAGGTACATTTCCACACAGTTTTCCACGAGTTTTACACATAGTTTTCCACAGGTAGCACTTGACAAACAAAAAACAGAGATACCTCCTCAATACCTCCGTTTTATTTTGTTGTAATTATTACAACAGCACCTAAACTATTTTGAAGCCTATCCACGTGCTTCGACCACGAGCCACCCTATCTACTACGATCAATCCCTTGTCTTCTAGTTTCTTATTATACCGCCATATTTTCATGCGGTCAGCTTTCAGATCAACCTCGAACACTTTTGAAGATACTCTTGTGAAGCCCCTCTTATCTGGGGGCATGCGATTGGCGTAGTCTTTCAGGATAACATACCAAGCCAGCAGCGCAAGATCGCCATCGACTCTTTCTATGTCTCGCTTGTCTATCCACGGACGGGATAGTTTATTTCGCACCCTCAAATTACCTCCTTTGGTTTTAATTGAGGGTGCTTCCGGAGAAGCTTTCACCCTCCCATGTGTACCATAGGAGGGTGTGAAACTTCAGATTCAATTACTTACAGTATAGCGCAAAAGTCCGAAAATGTCAATCCTTGTAATACTTGCCGTTGAGTACGTCTTGAAAATACTCGCACTGGTTGTCGGTCAATGGCTCGCCGTCACGTTCAGTGCCGAGACAATACATGGCTTGCTGGTGTTTGTGGTCTTCCACGATCTGCTTCTTGTACTCGTTCAGGAGTAGGAAGCCGCCGCCGAAGGCGAGCAGGAACAGCACGAAGCCGAGGATGTTCTCCACCACTTCCGGCAAGTGTTTCTTTGCTTGATATTTGGTATAGAAGAAGACGATCCAAGAGACAATCGCTGTCAGACCGCCAAAGTAAATAGCTATAAATACAATGTTCATACCCCATATTATAACACATTTTGCTTCGTGTGTCTCTTCTATATTAGACTATACAAGAAAATAACAGAGGTGAAATTGCTTCATGGTTGCTTCACGCAATAAGAAAAAGCCCCTAACTGCGAGGAAAGGGGGCTCTTTCCGCCGGACTCGTAGCGCTTTGTGTGGAGTGTGGCTCGCGCTACCGTTGAGAGAGTCCGGGCTCCAAGTAGATTGGAGGTATTATTGGCGCTCTTTTTGTTTTTACAATTCCATTATATTCACGCACCGGAACCTAGTGCTAGCTGATTTTCTTCTCTTGTTTTAATCGTTCAACCTTACTGTGGATGTATGAGTTGCCGCCGAGACTGACGTATAGATCGTAGTTCTCCCAAAAGCGTTTCTTTTCTTCTTCATCAATCTTTGCCCCCTGCTCAACGTCTGCCAAGAATCTGACGATAAAGTCCATTGCTCTGTTCTTGTCGTTCTCGGTAGTTTGGTGGCTTAATTCTACAAGCTTTTTATTTATTGGAGCGAGTTGGACTTGAACCCAACGTGTGATGACTCCCCCTGCCTTCTTGATGATAACTCCAAGTGCGGTTAAACCGCCTGCGATTGCCGTAAGTGTAGCGATAATTTGTCCAACTGTCCAATTTTCCACCCTTACTCCCTCCGCTCGATTGTATCCCCAGCGTATAGCCCAACGCCAGTGCCGGACACCCAGCCTTCATAGACGGATTGCCCCGGCTTTACGATTGTTGAATACCAAGTCTTTGCGTAGTCGTTCATGGCTTCACCATATACAACATAGCCTTCGCAACGCTTCATGATAGCACCCATTGTGTCGCCCTTCACTACATTGATGAGGCTGCAAGACGAGACCGGAGTGGGCTCCGGAGTCGGCGTTGGTTCTGGATCCGGATTGTAATCGCCCGGAACAACCCATACCCAGCCGGAGATGTTCATGTTGTGAGTCGATACAGTGAGTGGCACATAGTTCGCGTCGTTTACCATCGCGGTATTAGTGCCGGTGGAGTAGAGATACATGGCAGTATGACCGTATTGCGTATTGAATCCGCCAGAACCGATAGCACCGGCAACTGGCTTGTCGATATACTTCCAGCCGAAATTCTTTACAAGATAGGCAGCCACGTCTTTACCGTTTACCGGTCCGTAATCTGGGTGAGCCGACGAGTAGTCTTTCTTACCGGTTGCAAGATAGGCGGTGTACTTTGAACATTGCCAGCCATTGCCACCGTCATTGTCGCCGTCTGGTTTTCTACGAGCGATGACTTGATCGAGCGTAGTGTATGCGCCAAGACCTTCTTCTTCGCCGATATTCTCGAACTCTTTGATGGTCTCTTCATCTGTCGGCGCGTCTTCGTTCATTATACGATAGAGCGCAGCGTTCGCGTCTTCAATGAACTTTTCTGTGTACTCTTCAATCTTCGCGTTGTTACCGTCCAGCGTTATGCTTCCGTTCTCGGCTTTAGTGCCGCAGAGCAAGAAGGCGGTGCAGAGCGCAGCGACGCCCAGCACAATGTAGAAAGCGAGATGGTCGGCGAAAAGAGTGTTGAATAGACTTTTGATTTTATTCTTTGCCTTCATCGTTTTTCTCCTTATCTGCATTGTTCTTCTGGTTGGTTACGCCCAAGAAGTAGATGTTAATACCACCGGAGAAAAGAAGCGCAGTCTGCGTGATCTGTTTCGCTACCTCCTCGAATCCCCAAGTGGAGCCAAGACCTTGAACTATAAACGCAGCGAAAGACAGAATACCCACTGCGATTGATAGTTGTCTTGTGGTTTTCTTTTTGAGTTTCATAGTCGAACTCCTTTATTATTTATCACTTCAATTATCCCCAGCCACCGGCACGCCAGACAAGATAACATTTTGGTAGACATTTCAAGATGATTACAGGTGCGACAGGTAGGGATTATTTGTTTGCGCACAGTGCCGATTGATAAATACAATTAAGTTGTTGAAGCTCGCCGAAGTCTATTCAAAAACGGAAGGCGCGCGGAAGTCCGACAAGCAAGGACAGCAAGCGGTGAGCTGAAGCCAGACTTTAGGTTTACTTGGAAGAAGAGAAACGCTAGGGGAGTCTTACCGGAGACAACGGAAGGCGATCTGAACTTAATATACAACAAAGGAGTTTCTCTATTATGGCAGAGTGGCGACAAGCAGAAAACGTGGGAGTAAAAAACGGTGGTCTCGGCAACGCCGAAGACTACGCATGGTGGGTAGGTCAAGACGGCAACGTCTGGGCTAACATCAAAGGCGTTGGTGTCCGCAACCTCGGCAAAGGCACAGAGGTTGGCAGCAGTATGATGGCAAACGCTATCAACATGGACAATAAAGCATTGCTCGACGGTTCACGAAGAATTAGCGATCCAGCGCTTGAAAGTCAAGCCGCAAATGGCACCGGCGATTATAACGCCAGCTACGCTTCCGGCGGAAGTTCTTCATACAACGCGGAGAACGAAGCTCTCAAAGCTCGTATGCGCGGCATATATGACCGGCAAATTTCCGACATCAACGACAATATCAACTCACTTGACAGCCAGCTCAAGAACACGCTTGCTGGTGTCGACAATGAATACAAAACATACAAGAACGAGCAGCAGTCTTCTTACAATGCAAACAAGAACGACTACGACACCTCGACCTTACAAAACAAACAAAACCTCCGACAAGACCGCAACGACATCACAAGTCGCGCTTCATCTGGGCTACGTGGACTACTCCGCGTGCTTGGTGCTATGGGTGCAGGCGGTGGATCCGAGGCTCGCTACGAAGTACCAGAGATGGTGACTCGTCAAGCGAACAGCGAAATGGATTCAGCCGGTAGAGTCTACCGACAAAACCAACAGAACCTCGACACTGACTGGGGCAACTACAACGAGCAGTTCGAGAACGACAAAAAGAAACTGGAGGACTGGTATAGTGGGCAAGTCAAAGCGAAGAAGCAAGAAAACTACGAAAAAGGTCAATCCTTACTGGCTGACCTTGTCACTGCACTGGGCAATCGTGCTCAATACGGTGGTGATTATGGTAGCAGTGTTGATGACGCTTACAATCGTATTAAGAGCTATCGCGACCAGATAAACGATCTCGGCAAGTTCACGCCGACACAATATACCGGTATGACTTCCGTGTACAAAGCGCCTGATCTCGCAAGCTACGACACCGGCGACACCAAACTATCGACCACAATCACTGATTCAAACACCAGCGCGTCTTCACCGCTTCTGGTAGCTTTGCAAGGCTTAAACAAGAGGAAGAGCAACAACCCATATAATACAGCGAGGGCTTAATCATGGCAGACTTGTTGAGATGGTCCGCAGGGATGTCGCTACCAAAGAAAAAAGAAGAAGAGACGACAACGTCGCTCATAACTTCACTGCGGACAATGAACCCAACCGTCAACCGTGGGAACACGTTGTCCAACCAACCATCAATCAGCAATCAGTTCAGCCAGCGACTCCAACAGTCAAGGCTGAACGAGGTTCAGCGACAACAGAAATGGGCGGAAGATAAACAGCGACAAGATGAACAGAACCGGATCCAGCAAGTCCAACAGAGACAAGCCGAGCAAGCGAGACAGGAAGAGGCGCAACGCCAGCAACGATTCGCCGAGGCTAAACGTCAAGAAGAGGAACAGCGCCGGATTCAAGAGCAACAGGTACAGCAGAGAGCAGCCGCTCAAGCAGCAGCTATCGCTCAACAGAAGCAAGCGCAACAGAAAGCCCAGCAACAGCAACAGCAAAAAGCCGCTGCTAATGATGAGGGCTGGAAGAAATACTACGACGAAGAAAAGCAAAAAGTCCGCGACCAAGCGTTCAAGAGTGACTGGGGTGGCTCAACGCTACAAGACATCTTCAATGCTGGTTGGGATAAACGACTTGCTGAAACCAATGCTCGCAACCGTTACGCAAGCGAGCTATTGAGGAGAGCATACGACGAAGAAGGCAACGTCCTAGATCAGAACGCAGCCGACCAAGTCAAAGGTGTTACTGCTCAAAATAGCAGAGTCGCCAAACAATACGCAGACTACGAGCACGCCAAAGGCAAAGCCATCGGCGCCACTTATGATTCCGACTACAAAGACAACCGATTCTACGCTACATTAAATGCGATTCGTGGCATGGATGTCGGCAACGCTATGGTAGGCGGAGCGGAAGGTACCGGAGCTGACATCGTAAAGTTCGCACTCAATCTCGTGCCGGGTATGCTCACAGCTCCTATTCAGGGTGGTGGCAATATCGCAGAAGCTATCTCTGGAAAGGGGCTTGATACTCAAACTGGCGAACACAAAGAGCTCACTGGACTTGAAAGAGCCGGACGCGGATTGTCTGGTGCGATTGACGCAGCAGGTGTATTCTTCGGCGGTTCCAAAGACTTCCTCGAATCAGTAGGCAAGTCATTGTTCAAGAAGGGTGCAACCGAAGCGACAAAGCAGGCAGTCAAACAGACTTCCAAGCAAGTCATCAAGGGCTACCTCAAGGCAATGCTTGAAGAGGGCGCAGAGGAAGCAGTCCAGCAAGCGTTCGAGTTCTTCGGTGACGGTGGCACACTTGTCACAGAAGATGGCGAGTTTGACGCTGAATCCTTCAAGCAATTACTAGCTGAATCAGCGCAAGCAGGTGCTCTTGGTGCTGCCGGTGGTGGTCTATTCCATGCTGGCGGTCAAGGCATTGACGCAGTGCGAAACACGATCAACGTGCGCAAAGGTGGAACGAACACAGAAGTCGGCTCCAACTTAAACAATAACCTAGTCGGCAACAGCAATGTTCTTGAAGGCGTAAACGCCACGGAGAATACCAACGTCGGCGACACGAACGTCAACGAAAATGTGGCTGAAGAAACAAATGTGGAACCTTCACGCGTGAAAGAAGCCGAAGATGGTTCAATGGTAAAGACCAACGCAGACGGAACCAACACCAGACTATCAGACGCAGAGTTTGCAAACGCGATCACGAACAGCCAGCAAAGTCTTGTCTCCGGCTTGAACCCGTTCGAGAGTAAGAGCCTCAACCTCAAGTCCGGATCCGAAGACATAAACACGCTCGCACGACGCGCAGAGCAGGGCGACACTTATGCAAAACAAAAACTCGCCGAGCTCATGCAAGAAGGTATCCGAGAGAATCAGAACACCGACTGGCGTGGCAAGAGCGTGGATGAAGCCATCGACACTACGGCTGAAGACCTAAACAACCAAAACCAAATCGTCAATCAAGCAGAAAATCAAAACCTCACAAACGAGTGGCTAGACGCAGAATCGTTCAGCCAGCTTACACCAACCGACCAGAGAGCATATCTTGAACAGCACAGCAACGCTCCGGTCTTATGGCTACGCAACCTGAACGAAAACCAGCTCGCAGACGTTGCGAGAGCGTTCGATATAGATCCAAATGGCATGAACGCCAAAGACATGATGAGAGCTATTCAAGAGAAAATCCGCAATCCGAATATCGAAGCCAACTCCCAGAGTGAAGTCGAGAGCGGACCGGAAGTCCTGACCTCCGAGAGAGATGTTGACGAAGACGAAGCTTCAAGGCAAGAAATGCTCGACGCCTTGAACGAACTCTTCCCTTCAACAGAACCGGCGGCAGAGACTCAAGTTGCGCCAAGTTATGACGCCGACTTATCAATGGAGAAAATGGCAGCCGTGAACGACTCCAGCACGTTCAATGATTATGTGGGCGACCAGCGCGAGCTGATGTGGAAGAGCTTCAAAGACAGCAACCGTGGAACTGAAACGTTCTATCACCGAGACGAGAACGGCAACATTGACGGACGCAATACCGTCTCTGATAATGGCACATTGTATCGCACGTTGTATGACGAATATGGTGGCAGACCTACCAAAGAAAACTTCAACGACGCGTT
>Ga0310786_10001906_pt1 | contig 32953 bp, 19 predicted proteins | sample AusTroGonzalo_MG_FD_203881 | JGI IMG/M metagenome (GOLD analysis project Ga0310786, IMG submission 203881) | Bovine rumen microbial communities from tropical cattle in Woodstock, Queensland, Australia - Gonzalo_03 (v2) (version 2) | ecosystem: Host-associated > Mammals > Digestive system >...
AACAGAGTAAACTTTGGCAGCGTCAAGAATCCCATGCCGTTCCCGGATTTTCTTGATGTGCAATTAAAGTCGTTCAAAGACTTCCTGCAGTTGGACACTCCGCCTGAGGAACGCAAGAATGACGGCTTGTATAAGGTGTTCGCAGAGAACTTCCCTATCACCGACACGCGTAATAACTTCGTTCTTGAGTTCCTGGATTACTATATCGATCCGCCTCGTTACACCATTGATGAGTGTCTTGAGCGTGGACTTACCTATAGCGTACCTTTGAAGGCTAAGCTGAAACTGTATTGCACCGACCCGGATCATGAGGATTTCGGAACGGTCATTCAGGATGTGTTCCTGGGTCCGATTCCCTATATGACCGCCAACGGTACATTCGTCATCAATGGTGCTGAGCGCGTCGTCGTGTCTCAGTTGCACCGTTCACCTGGCGTGTTCTTCGGTCAGAACGTACATGCTAACGGAACGTTGCTTTACTCTGCACGTATCATTCCGTTCAAGGGGTCTTGGATCGAGTTTGCTACGGACATCAATAATGTGATGTACGCCTACATCGACCGTAAGAAGAAGTTGCCCGTGACGACGCTGTTGCGTGCCATCGGTTTCGAGGCCGATAAGGATATCCTCGAGATCTTCAACCTGGCCGAAGAGGTGAAGGTGAACAAGAAAGCCTTGAAGGCTGTGGTTGGCAGCAAACTTGCTGCCCGTGTGCTGAAGAGTTGGAACGAGGATTTCGTGGATGAGGATACTGGTGAGGTTGTATCTATCGAGCGTAATGAGGTCATCATGGAACGTGAGACCGAGATTACCGATGAAAATATGATGGATATCCTGGAGAGCGGTGCCCAGACCATTCTCGTGCATAAGGACGAGCAGGTGGCGCAGGATTACTCTATCATCTTCAATACACTGGCCAAGGACCCCAGTAACTCTGAGAAGGAGGCTGTGCTCTACATCTACCGTCAGTTGCGTAATGCCGACCCGGCCGATGATGCCAGTGCCCGTGAGGTCATCCAGAACTTGTTCTTCTCTGACAAGCGCTATGATCTTGGCGATGTAGGTCGCTATCGTATCAATAAGAAGTTGGGACTGGAAACAAGCATGGATGTCCGTGTCCTGACGAAGGAGGATATCATTGAGATTATCAAGTATCTGATTCAGTTGATCAACTCGAAGGCTGCTGTCGATGATATCGACCACCTGTCAAACCGTCGTGTACGTACCGTTGGTGAGCAGTTGTCGAACCAGTTCTCTATCGGTCTGGCCCGTATGGCCCGTACTATCCGTGAGCGCATGAACGTACGTGATAATGAGGTGTTCACGCCGACAGACCTGATTAATGCAAAAACTATTTCCAGCGTCATCAACTCGTTCTTCGGCACCAATCCGCTGTCGCAGTTCATGGACCAGACCAACCCGCTGGCTGAGGTGACCCACAAGCGTCGTCTCTCTGCACTGGGTCCTGGCGGTCTGTCCCGTGAGCGTGCCGGCTTTGAGGTGCGTGACGTACACTATACACACTATGGTCGTCTGTGTCCTATTGAGAGTCCTGAAGGTCCGAATATCGGTCTGATCTCGTCGCTCTGTGTGTATGCAAAGATTAATGAACTCGGCTTCATCGAGACACCTTACCGTAAGGTGGAGAACGGTGTGGCCAACCTGAATAACGACGATATTGTCTATCTGACTGCCGAGGAGGAGGCAGAGCACGTGATCGGTCAGGGTAATGCCCCGCTGAACGACGATGGTACCTTTATCCGTAAGGTGGTGAAGTGCCGTCAGGATGCTGACTTCCCCGTGGTGCCGCCTACAGATGTCGATCTGATGGACGTGTCGCCTCAGCAGATTGCTTCTATCGCCGCTTCGCTGATTCCGTTCCTGGAGCACGATGATGCCCACCGTGCGCTCATGGGATCGAACATGATGCGTCAGGCTGTGCCTCTGCTTCACAACGAGGCTCCTATTGTGGGTACTGGTATTGAGAAGCAGGTATGTGAGAACTCTCGTACGATGGTGACTGCCGAGGGCGATGGTGTTGTGGAGTATGTGGATTCCACCACTATCCGTATCCTTTATGATCGTACAGAGGACGAGGAGTTCGTCAGTTTCGAGCCGGCTCTGAAGGAGTACCGTATCTCTAAGTTCCGTCGTACCAACCAGAACATGACCATCGACCTGCGTCCTATCTGTGACAAGGGCCAGCGTGTGAAAAAGGGCGACATCCTGACCGAGGGCTATGCTACCGAGAATGGTGAACTTGCTCTGGGTCGTAACCTGCTGGTGGCTTACATGCCTTGGAAGGGTTACAACTACGAGGATGCCATCGTGCTCAACGAGCGCATTGTGCGTGAGGATATCCTGACCTCTGTCCATGTGGATGAATACTCTCTCGATGTGCGTGAGACCAAGCGTGGCGTTGAGGAGTTTACAGCAGATATTCCTAATGTTAGTGAGGAGGCCACGAAGGACCTCGATGACAATGGTGTAATCCGTGTGGGTGCCCGTGTGGAGCCAGGTGATATCCTGATTGGTAAGATTTCTCCGAAGGGTGAGAGTGATCCTTCACCTGAAGAAAAACTGCTCCGTGCCATCTTCGGTGACAAGGCAGGTGACGTGAAGGACTCTTCTCTGAAAGCCAACCCGTCGCTGACAGGTGTCATTATCGATAAGAAACTATTCAAGCGTGCCATTAAGGACCGTAAGTCGAAGGCACAGGATAAGATTACGCTCAAGAAGATTGATGAGGAGTATGAGGCTAAGGTTGATGACCTGAAGGACATCCTGATTGACAAGTTGGTTGAACTCACCAAGGGTAAGACCTCTATGGGCGTGAAGGACTATATGGGTGCTGAGATTATCAGCAAGGGCAGTAAGTTTACGGTTACAGCTCTGAAGAACCTTGAATATAGTGATATCCAGACCAGCAACTGGACGAGCGATGAGCATAAGAATGAGTTGATCGCCAAGTTGATTATCAACTTCCTGAAGAAATATAAACTGCTGGATGCTGAGATGAAGCGCAAGAAGTTCGCCATCACCATTGGTGACGAATTGCCTTCTGGCATTCTGGAGATGGCTAAGGTCTATGTGGCTAAGAAACGTAAGATCGGTGTGGGTGATAAACTCGCCGGTCGTCACGGTAACAAGGGTATCGTATCGAAGGTGGTACGCCAGGAGGATATGCCGTTCCTCGAGGACGGTCGTCCCGTTGATCTGGTGCTGAACCCGCTGGGTGTGCCTTCACGTATGAACCTCGGTCAGATCTTTGAGGCTATCCTCGGTGCTGCCGGTAAGCGTCTGGGCGTGAAGTTTGCTACACCTATCTTCGACGGTGCCAAACTCGATGACCTGGCTGAATGGACCGACAAGGCCGGTTTGCCACGTCTCTGCTCCACCCACCTCTATGATGGTGAGACGGGTGAGATGTTCGACCAGCCTGCTACCGTAGGTATTACCTACTTCCTCAAACTCGGTCATATGGTTGAGGATAAGATGCATGCCCGTTCTATTGGCCCGTACAGTCTGATTACCCAGCAGCCGCTCGGTGGTAAGGCTCAGTTCGGTGGCCAGCGTTTCGGTGAGATGGAGGTCTGGGCTCTGGAGGCATTCGGTGCCAGCCATGTACTGCAGGAGATCCTGACCATCAAGTCTGATGATACCGTAGGTCGTTCGAAGGCTTACGAGGCCATCGTCAAGGGTGAGCCCATGCCGACTCCGGGTATTCCTGAGTCACTGAACGTGCTGTTGCACGAACTCCGTGGTCTTGGACTGAGCATCACGATGGACTAAGAGATAGGTAAAAAAGTAAAAAGGTAAAAAAGTAAAGAAGTTATGGCTTTCAAAAAAGATACAAAGACAAAGAGTAATTTCACCAAGATTACCATCGGACTTGCTTCACCGGAACAGATTCTCGAGAACTCCTTCGGCGAAGTCACCAAGCCGGAAACCATCAACTACCGTACCTATAAGCCAGAGCGCGACGGTCTGTTCTGCGAACGCATCTTCGGTCCGACAAAGGATTATGAGTGCGCCTGCGGTAAGTACAAGCGTATCCGCTACAAGGGCATCGTCTGCGACCGTTGCGGTGTTGAGGTGACAGAGAAAAAGGTGCGTCGTGAGCGTGCCGGACACATCGAACTGGTGGTGCCTGTAGCACACATCTGGTATTTCCGCAGTCTGCCCAATAAGATCGGCTATCTGCTCGGTCTGCCTACGAAGAAACTCGATGCTGTCATCTACTACGAGCGTTATGTTGTGATTCAGCCAGGTGTCATGGCTGGTAAGAAGGATGCTGAGGGCAATGATGCCATTGGTGCCAATATGTACGACCTGCTTTCGGAGGAGGAGTATAATGAGATTCTCGATAACTATGTGTCTCCGGAGAATGACTATCTGGATGACAAGGATCCTAATAAGTTCATCGCCAAGATGGGCGCAGAGGCTATTTATGATCTGCTTACCCGTCTCGACCTCGACTCTCTGTCGTACGAACTGCGCGACCGTGCTAACAGCGATTCTTCTATGCAGCGCAAGAACGAGGCTCTGAAGCGCCTGCAGGTGGTGGAGGCTTTCCGTCAGAGTGTGGAGAAAGGTGTCAATCGTCCCGAGTGGATGATCATGAAGATCCTTCCTGTCACACCACCGGAACTCCGTCCGCTCGTGCCTCTGGATGGTGGCCGTTTTGCTACGTCCGACTTGAACGACCTCTATCGTCGTGTCATCATTCGTAACAACCGTCTGAAGCGTCTGATGGAGATTAAGGCTCCTGAGGTGATTCTCCGAAACGAGAAGCGTATGTTGCAGGAGGCTGTCGATTCTCTCTTCGACAACTCGCGTAAGTCGTCGGCTGTCAAGAGCGATTCTAACCGTCCGCTGAAGTCTCTGTCCGACTCCCTGAAGGGTAAGCAGGGCCGCTTCCGTCAGAACCTGCTCGGTAAGCGTGTTGACTACTCAGCCCGTTCGGTGATCGTTGTCGGCCCTGAGTTGAAGATGGGTGAGTGCGGTCTGCCGAAACTGATGGCAGCCGAACTCTATAAGCCATTTATCATCCGCAAACTCATTGAGCGTGGTATCGTGAAGACGGTGAAGAGCGCCAAGAAGATTGTGGACCGTCGCGAGCCGGTTATCTGGGATATCCTGGAGAATGTGATGAAGGGTCATCCCGTGCTGTTGAACCGTGCACCAACGCTGCACCGTCTGGGTATTCAGGCCTTCCAGCCGAAACTCATCGAGGGTAAGGCTATTCAGTTGCATCCGCTGGCATGTACGGCTTTCAATGCCGACTTCGACGGCGACCAGATGGCTGTCCACCTTCCGTTGTCAAACGAGGCTATTCTCGAGGCTCAGTTGCTGATGCTCCAGAGCCATAACATCCTGAATCCTGCCAATGGTGCACCTATCACCGTTCCTTCACAGGATATGGTGCTTGGTCTCTACTATATCTCTAAGATCCGTCCGGGTGCTAAAGGTGAGGGATTGTCGTTCTATGGTCCGGAGGAGGCTATCATTGCCCATAATGAGGGTAAGTGCGATCTCCACGCTCAGGTAAAGGTTGTGGTTGACGACCGCGATGAGAATGGCAAGCCTTACAAGCATACGGTCGAAACGTCTGTCGGTCGTGTCATTGTGAATGGCATCATCCCCGACGAGGTGGGCTATGTCAATAAGGTCATCTCTAAGAAGAGTCTGCGTGATATTATTGCTGATGTCATCAAGAATGTGGGCTTTGCTGAGGCCTGTGAGTTCCTCGATGGTATCAAGAACCTTGGTTATCGTATGGCTTACGAGGCCGGTCTGTCATTCAACCTTGACGATATTATTATCCCGAAGGAGAAGGCCGATCTGATTGAGAAGGGTAACCAGGAGGTGCAGCAGATTACTGACAACTATAATATGGGCTTCATTACCGATAATGAGCGTTATAATCAGGTGATTGATACCTGGACGCACGTGAACAACGATATCGGTAACATCCTGCTGAAACAGATGACCGAGGCCGACCAAGGTTTCAATGCCGTGTTCATGATGCTCGACTCTGGTGCTCGTGGTAGTAAGGACCAGATCAAGCAGTTGTCCGGTATCCGTGGTCTGATGGCCAAGCCGCAGAAGGCCGGTGCCGAAGGACACCAGATTATTGAGAACCCAATTCTGTCGAACTTCAAGGAGGGTATGTCCGTGTTGGAGTACTTTATCTCTACCCATGGTGCCCGTAAGGGTCTTGCCGATACCGCTATGAAGACAGCCGACGCAGGTTATCTGACCCGTCGTCTGGTTGACGTCTCCCACGATGTGATCATCAATGAGGAGGACTGCGGTACGCTGCGTGGACTGGTTTGTACAGCCCTGAAGAATGGCGATGAGGTCATCTCCAGTCTCTCAGAGCGCATCCTCGGACGTGTGTCCGTTCATGATGTGGTGAATCCGAAGACCGGCGAGATTATCGTGAATGCCGGTGAGGAAATCACTGAGCCGCTGGCTGAGGCCATCGAGAAGGCTGACATCGAGAGCGTAGAAATTCGTTCGGTACTCACCTGTGAGTCGAAGAAGGGTGTCTGCATGAAGTGTTATGGCCGTAACCTCGCTACCCGTCGTATGGTACAGAAGGGTGAGGCTGTCGGTGTGATTGCCGCCCAGGCTATTGGTGAGCCGGGTACACAGTTGACCCTCCGCACGTTCCACGCCGGTGGTGTGGCAGCCAATGCTGCAGCCAATGCCACCATTATGTGTAAGTATGATGCCGCCAAGATTGAATTGGAAGAGGTACGTACTGTTCCGTTCGACGAGGATGGTCGTGATTGCGAGATGGTAGTCAGCCGTCTGGGTGAACTCCGTTTCGTCGATCCTAATACAAAGATTGTGCTTTCTACGGTCAACGTGCCTTACGGTTCTTCTCTTTATTTCCGCAATGGCGATGAGGTGAAGAAGGGTGATAAGATTGCCCAGTGGGATCCGTTCAATGCTGTTATCGTGACTGAATATGCCGGTCGTTTGAAGTTCAACGATGTCATCGAGGGCGTTACCTTCCGTGCTGAGACCGACGAAACCACAGGTCTGACTGAGAAGATTGTTACCGAGTCGAAAGACCGTTCAAGGGTACCGACCTGTGACATCATTGATGCCAACGGCGAGATCGTCGGAACCTATAACTTCCCGGTGGGTGGTCACGTGGTTGTCGAGGACGGCCAGACCGTCAAGACCGGTGAGACACTCGTGAAGATTCCGCGTGCTGCAGCCAAGGGTGGTGATATCACCGGTGGTCTGCCGCGTGTCACCGAGTTGTTCGAGGCTCGTAACCCGAGTAACCCTGCTGTCGTCAGTGAGATCGACGGTGAGGTCACCATGGGTAAGGTGAAGCGTGGTAACCGTGAGATCATTGTCACTTCGAAGACCGGTGAGCAGCGCAAGTACCTTGTGTCGCTGTCTAAGCAGATTCTGGTACAGGAGCACGACGCCGTGCGTGCCGGTACACCGCTCTCTGACGGTGTCATCACACCGGCCGACATCCTGGCCATCAAGGGTCCCACCGCCGTTCAGGAATATATCGTGAACGAGGTGCAGGATGTGTATCGTCTGCAGGGTGTGAAGATCAACGACAAGCACTTCGAGATCATCGTGCGTCAGATGATGCGTAAGGTTCAGATCAATGAACCGGGTGATACCTCGTTCCTGGAGCAGGAAATTGTTGATAAACTCGACTTTGCCGAGGAGAACGACCGTATCTGGGGTAAGAAGGTGGTGACCGATGCCGGTGACTCCGAGAACCTCCAAAAGGGTCAGATTGTGACGGCCCGTCGTCTGCGTGATGAGAACTCTATGCTGAAGCGCCGTGACTTGCGTCTCGTCCAGGTGCGTGATGCTGTGCCTGCTACATCTACTCAGATTCTGCAGGGTATCACCCGTGCCGCCCTTCAGACCAAGTCGTTCATGTCTGCCGCTTCGTTCCAGGAGACGACGAAGGTGCTCAACGAGGCTGCCATCCGTGGTAAGGTCGATTATCTGGAAGGAATGAAGGAGAACGTGATTTGTGGTCACCTGATTCCTGCAGGTACTGGTCTGCGCGAATTCGACAAGATCATCGTTGGTTCCAAGGAAGAGTATGAACGCATGCAGGCTAACCGCAAAAATGTGCTCGACTTCGCCGAGGATGTCGTGCTCGACGAGCAATAAATTATCCGCTCAATCATAGATAAAAGCCTCGCTCCAACTAGCGAGGCTTTTTCTTTTTTATCTGTTTTGTTAGAAAGAACACATTTTTGGAAAAATAGAACAGCGAAATTTGGATATTTTTGCCGAACTTTGCACCCGAAAAGAAAAAATGGACATCATGGAGATACAAGACCTCAAACCAAGGAGTGGTTCAGACACCCTGCGGATAGATGATAGCGACGAGTTGGTTGTGATGGAGAACTTTGGAATGTTGCCCAAGGGTAAACTTCGTCTTAACGATCAAGGACTCATCGTGATTTGCACTGAGGGTATGGCGCAGTTTGACTATGACGGACAGCAGATTCAACTCCGCAAAAACGATCTTTTCCTCTATATGGCGCACAGCGTTGCCTCGAATTTTATGTCCTCGCCTGATTTCAACTGCCGCCAGATTTGGTTTACCAGAAGCGAATTATGGAACATCAACATGTATGGTGAGGTGAGTCTGGCAGATTTGACTTATCTTAAGCAGCATCCAATGGTACATCTTACAAGTGACGACGTTAAACTACTTGATGATTACTTCCTGTTGCTATGTCGCCGGATGAGAGACCGTTCGCCGTTGCTTTATACTGATATTGTGAGGTCGCTTGTCAGCACCATGATGCTTGAAATTCTCTGCATGATGCGGCGCGACAAAATTCAAGATGCTGTGTCGAAAGATTCAGAGAACATGAATCCTGGTGTTCACAAACGACTGCTTGCCGACAAGTTTATACAATTGGTTGAACAGAGTGACGGACGCATCCGTAAGGTGGATGACTTTGCCAAGCAGTTGAATGTCACGCCTAAATACTTGTCGGCCATTTTGAAGGAGACGATCAATCGCCGGCCAAGCATGATGATAGAGCACTTCACGATGGGAGCCATCGAGCGCCGCTTGCGCTATACCGATTTGACGATGCAGGAGATTGCTAATGATTTGAATTTCCCTAATGCCTCGTTCTTCGGCAAGTATTTCAAGGAACATTCAGGCATGACGCCATTAGAGTATAGAAAAAAATTTCAGAAATAAAGAAAATGAAAAAGATAATCATGATCTTAGTAGCCGTACTGATGTGTGGTGCGGTGAGTGCACAAAAGGAGAAAGAGCGTAAAGAGCCGCCGAGAAAAAAGGTGGCCGTTGTGTTGAGTGGCGGCGGTGCGAAAGGTATGGCACATATCGGTGTGCTGAAAGTGTTGGAGAAGGCGGGTATCCCCATCGACATCGTTACAGGTACTTCGATGGGCAGCATTATCGGTGGACTCTATGCTATCGGCTACAATTCTCATTCGCTCGATTCGATGGTGCGTGTGCAGGACTGGGGCTACGTCATTACTGATAAGGAAGACCTGCGCCACCAGAGTCTTAGTGACCGTAAGAAGCAGAATACTTATCTCTTCAACACGGGGCTGACCATTGGCAAGAAGGACAATAACGCGGGTGGCATTATCAAGGGTAAGAATCTGGCCGAACTGTTCCAGCAACTCTGTACGGGTTATACTGATTCGCTCGATTTTTCCCGTGATTTGGAAATCCCCTTTGCCTGTGTAGCGACGGACATCATAACCAATGACGAAGTGGATTTCCATAGTGGACGACTGCCGCAGGCCATGCGCGCCTCGATGGCCATCCCCGCAGCCTTCTCGCCTGTGAGAATTGGAAACAAAGTGTTGGTAGATGGTGGCCTGAAGAATAACTATCCCGTGGATATTGCCCGTGAGATGGGCGCCGATATCGTGATTGGTGTCACCGTACAGGGACCGGCGAAGGAGGCGGGGGACATGGGTGGTACGATGAGCATCCTGAGCCAGATTATCGATGTGAACTGTAAAAACAAAGTAGATGAGAACATCAAGATGACCGACCTGCACATGGCTGTGGATACAAAGGGCTACAACGCAGCGAGTTTTACGCTGGCTGCCATCGATACCCTCATCCGCCGTGGTGAAGAAGAAGCCATGCGCCATTGGGATCAGATCATCGCTCTGAAAGAGCGCATCGGCATCGACGATTCTTTCAAACCCGTCATCCACTATCCACTGCGTCCAGAGGTGATGACCGAGAAACACAGCATCATAGATGTCACCTTTGAGAATATGACACCACAGGATGAGCGCTTCCTTCGCCAAAAATTTGACTTGAATCAGGGAGACATCATCGATGCTACATTAGAACAGGAGATCACCACATCCATGCGCGTGGATCTGTTCTACCAGACAGCCGAATGTCGCGTCGTTCCCGGAAAGAGGTCCAAGGCAACTCCACGTTCCATCCGACCTTCTCTCGAAGCAGCATGGAATGAGGCCGACGGCGTCCATGTAATACTCACAGCCGGTGAACGCAAATCGATGCAACTGTATTTTGGCGCGCGTTACGACAATGAGGAATACGCTTCCGTGCAGGTGGGACTCGACATCCCGCTGAAGGCCGCCGTGCCTGTCAGTACCGACATCACGCTCCGACTCGGTAAACGCCTGATGGCGAAAGGCGAGTTGATGATCCATCCCCGTTCTTTCACCCGTCCGACACTCAGTTACGCCTTCCGTCGCAACGACGTGGATGTCTATCTTGAAGGCGACCTCGACTATAACATCCGATATAACCAGTTCCTGGCAGAACTCACGCCAATTAACTTTGATTTGCGCCATTTCAACCTTCAATTTGGTTTACGCTGGGACTATATGCACTACCGCAACAAACTCGGTGTAGAGGGTTCCCCACAGGTCACACTCGAGAACGAGCACTTCTTCAGTTACCGCGCTCGGTTGAATTTCAATAGTGAGGATAACTGGAACTTTCCTACGCGAGGTAGTCGCTTTAATGCTGAATATGTCTATGTGACCAATGATTTCGCCAAACTTAACGAACGAGCGGCTGACGGTAGCAAAATTGGCAAGAAAATCGGCATGAGCGATATCAGTGCCGATTGGCGTACGTCGTTGACCATCGGTGGACGTTTTACCCTCCAGCCGATGCTCTACGGTCGTCTGCTCTTCGGCTCCGTCATCCCCGCTGTCTTCGGCAACACCATTGGCGGCGACTGGTTCGGTCACTATGTGGAACAACAGATGCCCTTTGCCGGCATTGGTAATATGGAGTATGTTGATAAGCAGTTCGTGGCAGCCCAACTTCAGGCCCAACAGCGCATCGGCAGCAGCAGTTATATCCTGCTCCGCGTGGCTGGAGCCCAACAGGCTAGCAAGGTGAAGAATCTCTTTGACCATCGCACATTGCTCGGCGTACAAGGAGCCTACTTCTATAACACGATGTTCGGCCCCGTCGGTGCCACCATCGGTTACAGCAACCGCACCAAGGAACCGTACTTTTTCCTGAATCTCGGATACGAATTCTAAAGTTAGAAGAATAATTAAACAAAATATCAATGATAATAATGAAAACAAAAAAAACTTTGATGGCTGTAATGGTGCTGATGGCACTGTGCAGTTGCGGAGAGAAGAAACAGACTGCTACAGAGCAGACGGTGAGAGTGAAGGTTCAGCAGATACAGGCTGAGGCTGTGAACGGTGAGCAAGGATTCTCCGGCACTATTGAGGAGGCGAGTGGCGTGTCGCTGTCGTTTGCTGGTACAGGTACTATCAAACGTATTTACGTCAGCGCCGGTCAGACTGTACGTCAGGGGCAACTGATAGCAGAACTGGACCCCACAACGATGCAGAATGCCTATACCATTTCGAAGACCGCTCTGGAACAGGCTCAGGACACTTACAACCGTATGAAGGAACTGCACGAAGCAGGTTCTCTGCCAGAGATGCAATGGATTTCAATAGAGAACCAGTTGAAATCGGCTACGGCATCAGAGGCTATGGCTAGGAAGTCGCTGGCCGACACCAAACTCTATGCGCCTTTTAGTGGCTTTATTGCCAGCAAGAACGCAGAAGTAGGGGAGAATGCAGCACCGGGCATGCCGATTATGAAACTCGTGAGTATCGGTAGCGTCAAGGTGAAAATCTCGGTGCCTGAGGATGATGTACAGCGCATCAGCAAGGGCTCGTCGATGAAGATTATCGTGCCCGCACTGGGTAACCGTCAGTTTGAAGGTCGCGTGACTGAGCGCGGCGTGAGTGCCGATCCCCGTTCACGTACCTACGAGGTGAAGGCAACTATTGCAAATCACGATGGTCAGTTGCTGCCGGGTATGATCTGTCAGGCATTCACCAACTATATGCAGGGTACGACGGGTGTCTTTATTCCTGCCAACCTGGTACAACTTGATAGCGACAATAAGACCTTCGTCTGGGTGGTCAACGGCGATAAGGCCGTGAAGCGTGAGATTTTTATCAGCAACGAGACGGCTCAGGGCGCACAAGTCAGTGGCGGACTCTCTTCGGGCGACCAACTCATCGTGGCCGGACAGCAGAAGGTGAGCAACGGCATGAAAGTGGAGATTGTGAAGTAATGCACAATGCACAATTCATAATGCATAATTATTATGGAAGAGAAGAAAGAAAAGAAGATGAGCCTGCAGGAGTGGTCGATGCACTACCGGCAGATTATCATACTGCTCGTGAGTTGCTTGGTGGCTCTGGGCATCTATGGTCTCGCGAATATCAATAAGAACGAATTTCCTGACTTTACCATCCGTCAGGGCATTGTTGTCGCCGTCTATCCTGGCGTAACGGCACTGGAGATGGAGGAACAGGTGACGAAGCCGCTGGAGAAATACATCTTTACCTATAAGGAGGTAAAGAAAGAAAATACCATATCGTATTCTAAGGACGGCCTGAGCATCATTCAGGTGGAATTGAACGACGAGTTGACAAATAAGGACGAGTTTTGGTCAAAGTTCAAGCACGGTGTACAGGGATTCAAGGACGAATTACCAGACGGTGTGCTAGCTATCCAGGTGAACGACGACTTCGGCGACACCTCGGCACTGCTGTTGGCGATGGAGTCGGACGAAAAGACCTATCGCGAGTTGAACGACTATATGAACTCGCTGATTGACTCGCTACGCATGATACCGAGTGTGGGAAAAATGACGGTCTTTGGACTGCAGCACGACCAGATCAGCATCTACCTGAACTCTGATAAGTTGTCGCACTATGGCATCAGTTACCTCACCATAGCCCAGCAACTGCGAGGCAAAGGCTTTGTGACTACTGCCGGTCGCGTAAAGAACAATGGATACAAGTCGCCGATATATGTCGATCATGCTTTGAACAAGATTTACGATGTGGAGAACACCGTTATCTATACCGATGACGCTGGCAATACGGTACGTCTGAAAGACGTGGCTACGGTAAAGCGTGAATATCCGCAGCCTAAGTCGTATATCACCAACAACGGAACACGCTGTATCCTGCTGTCGGTGGAAATCAAGAAGGGACAGGATGTGTCGAGCATGGGTGAGGCCATCGACAAGAAACTGGAAAACTTCAAGCAACACATCCCCGACGACGTGCAGTTAAACGCCATTACCGACCAAGCCAAGGTAGTGGACGACTCTATCGATAACTTCCTCCACGAACTGATGATAGCCATCTGCACGGTCGTCCTTGTGGTGGTGTTGATTATGCCGTTCCGCGTGGCCGCCGTGGCTGCCGGCACGATGCCCATCACCATCTTTGTCTCGCTGGGCCTATTCTATATGTTCAACATCGAACTGAACACGGTGACGCTGGCTGCGCTGATTGTGACGCTAGGTATGATTGTCGATGACTCCATCGTGATCATCGACTCCTATTTAGAGATGATGGCCGAGGGAAAGACACGCTGGCAGGCTTCAATCGATGCCACCGTCCATTTCCTGAAGTCCATCTTCACCGCTACGCTTTGTATCTCGGTGACGTTCTTCCCCTTCCTCATCGTAATGACAGGACAATTCCATGACTTCCTGCTGTCGTTCCCTTGGGCCATCTCCATCGTGCTCTTCGCCTCGATGATTATCGCCCAGACGCTACTGCCTATCTTGCAGTACTTCTTCATCCGCAAACCTATGGAAACGAAGACGCGTGCAGACGGTAAGAAGCCTTTCAACCTGCTCGACATTCTCGACAAGTACTACCAGAAGTTGCTGGCCAAGTGTTTTGAGCATCCCTGGCTGACAATTGCCGGTGGCGTGGCCAGCGTGGTCATAGGTGGCTGGATTTTCAGCCATTTGCCACAGCGCATGATGCCCTTCGCCGACCGTAACCAGTTTGCCGTAGAAATTTACATGCCCACTGGAACAGGCATCGAGCGTACCACCGTGGTGGCCGACTCGTTGGAGCACATGATAGCCAAGAAGAAGGGTGTCATGAGCATTGCCTCATTCAAGGGCTGTGCATCGCCGCGATTCCATACGGCCTACGCGCCGCAGATTGCCGATGAGGGTTATGCTCAGTTCATTGTGAACACCAAAGATAACAAGACAACCGAACGCCTAGTAGATGAATGTACCGATGAATTCACGAACTATTTCCCTGAGGCCTACGTCAAGATTAAACAGTTGAGTTATTCGTCAGTGGCAGTACCCGTTGAAGTGCGTTTGAAGAGTGACAATCTGGAGCAGCTGGCACAGTACAGTGATAGTCTGGTAGGCATTATGCGCCAGATGCCTGAACTGCAACTTGTGCGCAGCAACATGCTCGAGCCGCTCTCTACCACCCGCATCAAGATCGACGACGAGAAAGCCTCGCGTCTGGGTATTACCAATGAGACCGTTGAGTTGCAGATGGCTTTCCGCTACGGCGACGGGTATCCTGTAAGCACCGCATGGGAGGGTGACTACGATATTCAAGTGAAGATGAAGACCGACAATGCCGACCAAGCTACGAAGCAGGATGTCATGGACGAGTTGATTCCCATTGGACTCTCTGCCATTATCCCCACCACTGCCAGCGGCCTCTTCAGTATCGCTTCAAGCGGTGAGACGCAGCCCAGCGTTCCCCTGCGCCAGTTTGCTGAGATTGTGCCTACGTGGCAGTACGGCCAGATATGCCACCGCAACGGTCTGCGCACCGTGACGGTGATGGCCGAAGTGGCTCGCGGCAAGAATGTGGGCTTTGTCACGAATGATGTCATCAAGCGTCTGGAGAGTTTCCAGTTGCCTGAAGGCATGCAGATGGAGATTGGTGGCCAGTATGATGACGACAAAGATACTACCCCGAAGATTCTCAGTGCCCTGATTATCTCCATTGCCATCATCTTCTTCGTGCTGCTGTGGCACTTCAAGAGTGTCAGCGAGGCAATGCTGATTATGATTTGCCTGACGCTCTGCGTCTTCGGTACGGCAATGGGTATTCTCCTCGGAGGAGTTCCCGTATCTTTGACCGCCGTCCTCGGTTTCGTATCACTGATGGGTATCCTTGTGCGCAACGGTGTCATCCTCTTCGACTATGCCGCTGAGGTGAAGGAGTTGGAGAACCTCCCATTGAAGGATGCCATCCATGTGGCAGCCGAGCGTCGTATGCGTCCTATCTTCCTGACGTCGGCTGCCGCCTCGATGGGTGTTGTGCCGATGGTGTTCGGAGGCTCGGGCCTATGGTCACCGATGGGATGCGTCATTTGCTACGGCGCACTGATCACCATGTTCTTCATCCTCACCATCATGCCGATTGCCTACTGGAAGGTGATGGGGAGAAGCGAAGAGAAGGTAACAGTGAAAAGTGAATAGTGAAAAGTGAATAATTTGCTACCGCACATATAAAAAAATAGAGAGTTATGATTAACAAGATAGACAAAAGGCTTCTGATAAGTTTCTCATTTATCATTTGTCATTTATCATTTAGCGTAGCGCAGACCTATACGCTTGAGCAGTTGAAGCAGCTGGCCGTAGAGAATAACTACAGCCTGCGCTCCGCCCGCAACGCCATTGAGCAGTCGAAGGAAGTGAAGAGTGAGGCTTTCACGAAGTATTTCCCTCAGGTATCGGCTTTGGGTCTGGGATTCCAGAACAACAAGCCCATGATCGACTTGGACATCGAACTGCCTGATGTTATTGCACGCTTGATTCCGCAGGATCTGATTCCCGCCAACATCAGTCTGATGAAGAAAGGTATCTACGGCTCCGTTTCTGCTATACAGCCCGTATTCATGGGTGGTCAGATCATCAATGGCAACAAGCTGGCGAAGGTCGGCGTCGAGGCCAGCGAACTGCAACTGGAGGCCTCGGAGGATCAGGTGGAGCTCACCACTGAGCAGTATTACTGGCAGATGGTCTCGTTGAAGGAGAAACAGCAGACGCTGAAGGCGGTGCTCGACATGCTCGAGACGCTGGAGAAGGACGTTAGTAATATGGTACGCGTGGGAGCTGTCAACCGCAACGACCTGTTGCAGGTGCAGCTTCGCAAGGGTGAGGTAGAGACCGCTCAGTTAGAGTTGGAGAACGGGCTTGCTACGGTTTCTCAGCTCCTGGCACAGCATATTGGCAAGACCGGTGAGACCATCGATGTGGTTTCGTCGGCTACGGAGGATGTTCCCGAACTCCCCGTCGGCCTGCGTCAGGACCATCAGACTGCCCTCGCCGCCACGCCGCAGTACCGACTGTTAGAGAAGAACGTCGAGAGCCATCGGCTGCAGCATAAGTTGAAGGTCGGCCAGAACATGCCCAACGTCGGTGTCGGCGCCAGCTACAGCTACAACGACTTCTTTGAAAAGAGTTCCAGTGCGATGGTCTTTGCGGCCGTTCAGGTGCCAATCAGTGGCTGGTGGGGCGGCTCGCATGCCATCAAGAAGCAGAAGCTCGCCCTCCAGGATGCTCAGGAGCAGATGGAGGACAACGGCCAGAAGCTCGTCATCCGAATGAACAATGCCTGGGCGGCCGTCGAGACTAGTCACAAGAAGCTGCTCATTGCGCACGACGCCATCGAGCAGGCCGAGGAGAACCTGCGCCTGAACCGCGACTACTACCGCGTGGGCTCGACGAAGATGAGCGACCTGCTCCTCGCCCAGCAGCAGTACCAGCAGGCCCGCGACCGCTACACCGACGCCTTCGCCGACTTCCAGACCAAGCAGTTAGAGTATCGTCAGGCCACAGGACAAGAATAAAAACTTTCAAAATAATATGATCATGAAAAAACAGAATTTCTTCGTGCTCCTGGCATCGGTGATGCTGGTAGCCATGAACCTTGCATCGTGCAAGATGAGTAACAAACCCGCCGCTGAGACTTCGAGAATCGGCGATATCCCCGAGGCTGCGCAGTACATCGTCGGACTGGAGAAGTTCGACTCCGTGATCGACTACAGTCAGGCTGCCAACTGGCTCGATGTGCCCGCAGCACTTGTTAAGGACGGCACGCTTGACGGCACCGTTGCCGACAGCCTCAAGGCCGTTGATGTGTTCTACATCTATCCGACTGTTACCGGCTTCCGTCCCGAGACTGAGGTCTGCGACATGACCGACTCGATGATGATTGCCGGTGCGCAGATGGTGCGCCGCGTTCAGACCGGCGTATTCGACGAGAGTTGTAACGTCTTCATGCCCTATTACCGTCAGATCTCCATGCCGAAACCCGGTAGCGACTATCGCGCTATCATCGACTACGTCTCTGGTTTCGATGCCACCGACGCCCTCGACTATTTCCTGAACAATTTGAATCAGGGCCGTCCCTTCATCATCGCTGGACATTCGCAAGGCGCATCCGTGGTCATCGCATTGCTCGAGAATTATATGACCAAGCATCCCGAGGCTTTGAAGCGCATGATTGCTGCCTATCCCATTGGCTTTGCCGTGACCAAGGACTGGCTTGCCAAGACCGGCCTGAAGTTCGCCGAAGGTGCTACTGACACGGGCGTCATTGTCTCGTGGAATACCGAGGGTCCCGCTAATCTGAAGGAAAAGAATATGACACTTGCCCCTGGAGGTATCAGCATCAACCCCATCAACTGGAAGCGCGATGATACCTACGCCTCGACCAAGGAGAACCTCGGCTCGCTCACCTTCGACGGCAAACTCGTTACTCCAGGCTTCGCCGATGCCCGTGTTGACACCGTCCGCGGCTCCGTCGTCGTCACCACCATCGACAAGCCCGAACTCTACGTCATCCCCGCCGACGGCGCCGAGATGTTCGGTCCTCAGTCCTACCACCTCCACGACTACGGCTTCTTCTTCAACAACTTCAAGCAGAACGTTGCCGACCGTATTAAGGCTTTTATGAGTAAGTAACCACATTTTTCCCCGAAAGTTATGCGCTTTCGGGGAATTGTTGTATCTTTGCCCCGATATGAAGAAAAAAAGTAAACTGTCAAGGCGCATCACCTGGCGTGTCATTGGAATCATCGTGTTCTTCAATGTGTTTATCATTGGAGCAGTCATTATATTTGATTTAGTCATGGCGTTGCTTCAGAGTGAAACACGTGCACAACACTTGATTGACGGAATCGAAGGCAAGTTGGAAACGATGGTGCAAGTTGTGAAGACCACTACTTTTAACAATAGGGTAGAGGTGGAAGCCCATTTGGACAGCCCCGAGACGGTATTTGATGCCTTGGAGCGCGAACTGCGGGTGAACAAACGCCTCGTCGGCTGCTTTGCGGCTTTCGAGCCGGAGAATTATAAAGGTCAGGGCCGGTGGTTTGAAGCCTACGCTTATTATACCGATAGTACTCATATTGAGCGGCAACAGATAGGTTCGCAGCGGCATGACTACTTCAACGGCGTGTGGTATGATAAAGGATTCAGTTTAGATAGAAGTGCTGACGGTTACCTGACAGACCCGTATTTCGACGATTCCGTCGGCAGCAGTTTGTATTGCAGTTATGTCTTGCCTATCTGCGACCGCGAGGGTCAAAAAGTGGGTGTCTATGGTGTGGACCTGAACCTCGACTGGATCTATGCCACGATTATCGCGGAGGAAAATAAGGTGAAGAAGACGGAATACGTGGAGAATGATCCGAATGATCCTGATGACAATGAAAATGCATTTTTCGTCCAGATTCTTGACAGTAAAGGTAAAAAAATTGTAGGTTCCGAAACGTTTGACGATAAGTCGCTCCAGACAATCTTAAAAGAGGACAGCATCGGATTTAGGAGAATGAAGGTGAACGACATCACATATTTTGTCACCTCTAAGCGGATAACCAGTACGGGCTGGACTTTGGTCGTAGGACAACATATACATTTCGTACTCCTTTCCGGCTATTTTCTTGGCATTATCATCTTGTTTTTTATGACGGTTGGCGGCATTGTCATCTTCTTCTTCATGAGTCGTAGCATCCGTCGTGCTACAGAGCCTTTGGGTTTTCTTTCCGAATCGGCACAGGAGGTGGCAAAGGGTAACTTCGATACGGAGTTGCCGACGTTCAAACATAATGATGAGATATCCCAGTTGCGTGACTCTTTCGATGCTATGCAGCAGTCGCTGAAGCGGTATGTGGAGGAACTGAAGGAAACGACAACCGCAAAAGCCACGATAGAGAGCGAACTCAATGTGGCACACAGCATCCAGATGTCCATGCTCCCTAAGACGTTCCCCGCCTTCCCTGATCGCAAGGACATTGAACTCTATGCTTCGCTGACACCAGCCAAGGCTGTCGGCGGTGACCTTTATGATTTCTTCATCCATGACGAAAAACTCTTTTTCTGTATCGGTGACGTTTCGGGTAAAGGAGTACCAGCCTCGCTTGTCATGGCCGTCACTCGCACGCTTTTCCGTAACATTGCCATGCATGTTGCCAAGCCGAGTCATATCGCAGAGACCATGAATGCGAACATCAGCAAAGGAAACGAAGAGAGTATGTTCGTTACCTTCTTCGTCGGTGTGCTCGACCTGCAGACAGGTCATCTCTGCTATTGCAATGCCGGTCACAATGCGCCGCTCGTCCAGTGCTCGATGCTCGACTGCGAGTCGAACCTCCCCATCGGTGTGATGCCTGACTGGCATTTCACGGAGCAGGAAATCGTCATGGCTCCGGGCACAACGATTTTCCTCTATACCGACGGACTGACGGAGGCCGAGAATGCCAGTCAGGAACAGTTCGGAGAGAAACGCATGACCGATGTCCTCACCACCCAGATGGCAGTTAATGCTTCGCCTCAGACGCTGATAGAGACCATGACCGATGCCGTACACCAGTTTGTCGGCGAAACCGAGCAGAGCGACGATCTCACCATGCTCGTTATTAAATACGTGAAATAATAAGATATAAAATGATGAAAAAACTACTGCTAATACTATTTGTATTTCATATATCACTTTTTACTGCCACGGCGCAGAAATTCCCAGTGGGTATCGTCAGCGTGCAGGACTCCGTGAAGGGCTTCCAGTTTGGCGTCATGTCCTCGGTAGCCCCTGACGGTGGTCACGGTGTACAACTGTCGGGTGTCTCGAACGCGACGGCACATACCTTTAACGGTTTGCAACTGAGCAGCGTCAGCAACATTACGAGTGGCATGGATCGGGGTCTGCAGTTGTCGGGCATTCTCAATGTGTCGGAGGCCATGATGGGCGGCTGGCAGTTGGGAGCCGTCAACTTTACCGACTCGCTCAACGGTGCACAGATCGGTGTGTTCAACCTGGCCCGCAAGCGTCCTAAGGGCTGGCAGATAGGACTGGTCAACGTGTCGTACGACAGCATCGGCCATAAGGTAGGTCTGGTGAACGTGAATCCGATGACCGACATCGACGTGATGCTGTATGGCGGTTCATCGACGAAGGCAAACATCGCCTTGCGTTACCGCAATAAGAGCACGTATAGCATCCTTGGCGTAGGTACCCACTTCATGGGGCTCGACTCGAAGTTCTCGGGTGCCGTGTTCTATCGCTTGGGCCAGTACTTCCAGTTGTCACCGAAGTGGAGCCTGAGCGGCGACTTGGGCTACTACCATGTGGAAACGTTCAAGAAGAACTCGGACGAGGGCCCCGAGCGCCTATACTCCCTGCAGGCTCGCATCAATGCCGACTACCAGATCAGTCAGAAAGTGGGTGCCTTCGCCTCAGTAGGATGGGGGCTCACACGCTACTACGACCGCAACGAGACCTACCGCAACCGTCCACTGGTGGAGTTGGGACTGACGTTGCACCAACCCCGCAACCAGCACGACACGTGGAAGCGCGCCTGGGAGGATAAGCGGAAGGCATTGGTATTCAACGACTCTACCATGGCGCTGCCCGTGAAGAAACGCTACTGGCAGGCTGCTGCCGAGGTGACGGGCATCAACGTGGGCGTGCAACTCTTTGACCGCTACGCCCTCAACTCGGACTTTGCGCAGACCACCCTGAACAGCATCTGGCATAACTTCGAGACCGGTTTCGTCTGGGACAACGACTTCTTCATCACCAACCTCTTCGCCCATCCCTATCACGGCAACCTCTACTTCAATGCCGCGCGTACCAACGGACTCTCCTTCTGGGAGTCGGCACCTTACGCTTTGGGCGGTTCGCTGATGTGGGAGTTCTTCGGCGAGACCGAACCACCGGCCATCAACGATATCATCGCCACCTCATGTGGCGGTATGGCCATCGGTGAGATGACCCACCGCCTGAGTCATACCATCCTCGACGACCGCGACCGCGGTTTCAACCGCTTCCTGCGTGAGGCTGTTGCCGCCATCGTCAATCCCATCCAGGGACTGCACCGTATCGTCAGCGGCGATGCCTGGCGTGTACGCAGCGACCATTATCGCTACCACGACTTCAATAAGATTCCGCTCGATGTGTCATTCTCCGTCGGTTGGCGCTATCTGGCCGACGACGGTGCCCTGTTCCGTGGCATCCATGCCCCCTACGTCAACCTGACGCTGATGTATGGTACCCCCGTCGATGGTGAGAAGCATAAAACACCCTACGACTTTTTCGACATCGAGTCGAACATGGCCTTCGGTGGTGGACAGCCGATGGTCAACACGCTGAACATCGTGGGCCGCCTGTGGAGTACGCCCATCCTCGACCAGAAGGACATGGCGGGTGAGTTCGGTATCTACCAGCACTTCAACTACTACGATGCCAAGCCCATCGAGGACGGCTCTGAACTCACGCCCTACCGCATCAGCGAGGCAGCAGGCTTCGGTCCCGGCTTCATCCTCTCACTCCCCCAGATGGGAAGCCTGTCGAAGTTGGAACAGCGCGTGTTCCTCAGCGGCATCCTGCTCGGCGGAACCAAGAGCGACTATTTCAACGTCATCGAGCGCGACTACAACATGGGTAGTGGATTCAGCATCAAGTCGAAGACCCAACTCGACTTCGGCAAGTTCGGCCGCTTCGTGCTCAATGCCAAGTACTTCCGCCTCTACACCTGGAAAGGCTACAAGCAAGAGGATATCGAGAACGACTTTGCAAATGTCGAGGACCTGCACTACCTGAACGTCCAGGGCGACCGCAGCAACGCCATGCTGCTGGTCATCAATCCCGTTCTGGAGATGCACCTCGCGCGGCAGTGGTCCGTCACGCTCTCCGGAGCCTATTACTCCCGTCGCACGTTCTATAAGTACTACGACACGGTGCATGCCAAAACCTTCGAAACAAAGTTAGGCCTCACTTGCCGTCTATAGTTTTGCCATGTCGGGGTCACTTGTAGTCCACTCTTGTTCCGATTTTTATCCGATTTTCATCCAGCCGTGATCCAATCGTGCTCCGATTGCCCTCTACCCTTGCTCCGATTCCTCTCCACTTCCTCTCCACTTCCTCTCCGATTCAGAATTAGAGAGAGAATAGAGAAGGAGTGGAGAGGAAGTGGAGAGGGAATGGAGTGCGATTGGAGTAGGATCGGAGCACGATTGGATGACGATTGTAGTACGTAAGTAGTGCACTCGGATGTGAATAGGGAATGAAACACCAAAAAAAGGGTCGAAAGTTTTGGTGCTTTCGGCTCTTTTCTTTAATTTTGCAGCCATATTATATATTATAAGGTGTAATAGTATGAACGAGAAAGAGAATAAGCAGCAGGGTCTGCAACTGGAATTGCCGCAGGAAGTGGCGCAGGGTGAGTATGCGAACTTTGCCATCATCACCCATTCGAGCAGTGACTTCATCATCGATTTTGCACGGGTGCTGCCAGGTATGCCGAAGGCACAGGTGAAGAGTCGCGTGATCCTGGCACCTGAGCATGCCAAGCGACTGCTCGGTGCGTTGCAGGAGAATATCTTCCGTTATGAACGCGAGTTCGGGAAGATACAGATCCCGCAGCAGCAGGACCGGACGATTGCGCCCTTCGATATGTCGAAAGGTGATGCATAATCTTGGAATTCGGTTCTAAGAATTCTTAAAAGTGTTATATCTTGTTAAATCACCTAGGGTATAACACTTTTTCTTTATTATATATTAGGTGGAATCAGAAAATAGTTGTACCTTTGCAGCCCGAAACGCCCTTTTGTGCCAAATTGGGGCGCGTAATGTATTGAGTATAAACGAAATAAATATATAATTAATTAAAAAAGTAAAAGTATTATGCCTACAATTTCACAATTGGTAAGAAAAGGCAGAAAGGTGATCGTTGACAAGTCAAAGTCACCCGCGCTGGACAATTGTCCTCAGCGTCGCGGTGTCTGCGTACGTGTCTATACGACGACCCCGAAGAAGCCTAATTCGGCTATGCGTAAGGTAGCCCGTGTTCGTCTGACAAATCAGAAGGAAGTTAACTCTTACATTCCCGGCGAGGGACACAACCTGCAGGAGCACTCTATCGTGCTGGTGCGCGGTGGTCGTGTAAAGGACCTGCCAGGTGTACGTTATCACATCGTTCGCGGTACGCTTGATACCGCCGGTGTGGCAAACCGTCTGCAGCGCCGCTCCAAGTACGGAGCAAAGCGTCCGAAGGCTAAGAAGTAAACTGACCGGAGAAGGTTAGACAGCCAAAAAGAAACAAATTTCAAATCCCGTTTTGCTGGAGAAGCATTAAAGAAAGGTTGAGTAAATGTCCAGGCGAAGGACGTTGAAGATCAAGTAAAGGACAGCCTCCAAGCAGAATTTAAACATTCAAAACAAAATGAGAAAAGCAAAACCAAAGAAGCGTGTGATCCTGCCGGATCCAGTCTTCAACGACACCAAGGTGTCAAAGTTTGTGAACCATTTGATGTACGACGGTAAGAAGACCAAGTCGTATGAGATTTTCTACAATGCACTCGAGACCGTCAAGGCTAAGATGCAGAATGAGGAGAAGCCCGCTCTGGAGATCTGGAAGCAGGCCCTCGACAACATCACACCTCAGGTTGAGGTGAAGAGCCGTCGTATCGGTGGTGCTACCTTCCAGGTGCCTACTGAGATCCGTCCCGACCGTAAGGAGAGCATCTCTATGAAGAACATGATCTCGTTTGCCCGCAAGCGCAGTGGCAAGTCGATGGCCGACAAACTGGCTGCCGAGATTATGGATGCCTTCAACAACCAGGGTGGTGCCTTTAAGCGTAAGGAGGATATGCACCGCATGGCTGAGGCTAACCGCGCATTTGCACACTTCAGATTCTAAGAAATAGGTATTATAAATTAAGGTAAGAAAGATTAAAGGATAATAAGACAATGGCAAATCGCGATCTAAATTTGACACGAAACATCGGTATTATGGCTCACATCGACGCCGGTAAGACCACCACGTCTGAGCGTATCCTGTTTTACACAGGTAAGACGCACAAGATCGGTGAGGTGCACGACGGAGCCGCTACGATGGACTGGATGGCCCAGGAGCAGGAGCGCGGAATCACTATCACTTCCGCTGCCACTACTTGTAACTGGACCTGGAATAATAAGCAATTCAAGATTAACCTGATTGACACTCCGGGACACGTCGACTTCACCGCTGAGGTGGAGCGTTCCCTGCGCGTGCTCGATGGAGCCGTGGCTACTTACTCTGCTGCCGATGGCGTACAGCCTCAGTCTGAGACCGTATGGCGCCAGGCTGACAAGTATAACGTGCCCCGTATCGGTTATGTGAACAAGATGGACCGTTCAGGTGCTGACTTCTTCGAGACTGTTCAGCAGATGAAGGATATTCTGGGTGCCAACCCCGTTGTGATCCAAGTGCCTATCGGCGCTGAGGAGAACTTCAAGGGTCTGGTTGACCTGATTAAGATGAAGGCTATCCTTTGGCATGACGAGACGATGGGTGCCGAGTACGACATCGAGGATATCCCCGCCGACCTGCAGGCAGAGTGCGACGAGTGGCGTAACAAGTTGCTCGAGGCTGCTGCCGAGTACGACGAGGCTCTGATGGAGAAGTACTTCGACGATCCCGAGTCGATCACCGAGGATGAGATCATCGCTGCTATCCGCAAGGGTACCATCTCCATGCAGTGCACCCCGATGCTCCTCGGTTCTTCTTATAAGAACAAAGGTGTCCAGCCGCTGCTCGACTACGTGTGTGCATTCCTGCCCGCACCGGTTGATGTGGAGGTGATCAAGGGTACGAATCCCAATACCGACGAGGAAGAGGATCGTGAGCCCTCTGAGTCTGCTCCCACATCGGCTCTGGCATTCAAGATTGCCACCGATCCGTACATGGGACGTCTGGTGTTCTTCCGTGTCTATTCAGGTAAGGTGACTGCCGGAAGTTACGTCTTCAACCCCCGTTCGGGCAAGAAGGAGCGTATCAGCCGTCTGTTCCAGATGAACTCTAATAAGGAGATTCCCATGGAGTCGATCGATGCCGGTGATATCGGCGCAGGTGTAGGCTTCAAGGATATCCGCACCGGTGATACCCTCTGCGACGAGGATAAGCCCATCGTGCTGGAGTCGATGACCTTCCCCGACACGGTGATCTCTATCGCCGTAGAGCCGAAGTCTCAGGCTGACGTGGCCAAACTCGACAACGGTCTGGCTAAGTTGGCTGAGGAAGACCCGACCTTCACCGTCCGTACCGACGAGCAGAGTGGTCAGACCATTATCTCGGGTATGGGTGAGTTGCACCTCGACATCATCATTGACCGTCTGAAGCGCGAGTTCAAGGTGGAGTGTAACCAGGGTAAGCCTCAGGTGAACTACAAGGAGGCCATCACCAAGACTGTCATGGGTTACCGTGAGGTTTATAAGAAGCAGTCGGGTGGTCGCGGTAAGTTCGCTGACATCATCGTGAACGTGGGTCCTGTGGATGAGGACTACGATATCAAGGAGAATGGACCGCTTCAGTTCATCAACGAGGTGAAGGGCGGTAACATCCCCAAGGAGTATATCCCCGCTATCCAGAAGGGCTTCGAGACCTCTCTGAAGAACGGTATCCTCGGCGGTTATCCGATGGACAGCCTCAAGGTGACTGTCGTCGATGGTTCGTTCCACCCCGTTGACTCCGACCAGCTCTCGTTCGAGGTGGCAGCTCAGATGGCTTACAAGGCAATCTGCGCTCAGGCCAAGCCGGTACTGATGGAGCCCATCATGAAACTTGAGGTGGTGACGCCTGAGGAGAACATGGGTGACGTGATCGGCGACCTGAACAAGCGTCGTGGTCAGGTAGAGGGTATGGACGAGGCTCGCAGTGGTGCCCGTGTCGTCAAGGCCAAGGTGCCCCTGTCAGAGATGTTCGGCTATGTGACCGCTCTGCGTACCATCACTTCCGGTCGTGCTACCAGTTCGATGGAGTACAGCCACCATGCACCGCTGTCAAGCGCTCTTGCTAAGGCCGTGCTGGAGGAGGTTAAGGGCCGCGCAGACCTCGTATAAAGGTAAAAAAGGGGAGTCGCTGAGTAAATGACTCTTTAGTGGCTCCCTCTTAATATTAACAATTTAAATTCAGTAAACGACAATGAGTCAGAAAATTCGTATTAAGCTGAAGAGTTACGACCACAAGTTGGTTGACAAGTCAGCAGAGAAAATCGTGAAGGCTGTGAAGGCCACAGGTGCTATCATCAGCGGTCCTATCCCCCTTCCCACACACAAGCGTATCTATACCGTAAACCGCTCGACCTTCGTTAACAAGAAGGCTCGTGAGCAGTTCCAGTTGTCAGACTACAAGCGTCTGATCGACATCTACAGTTCAACAGCCAAGACTGTTGACGCTCTGATGAAACTCGAACTCCCCAGCGGCGTTGAGGTAGAGATCAAGGTATAGTATCATTCTATCCCCCTTCATAGAGTGGCGCAGCCGACAGGTTGCGCTATTTTTTTGCGTATTTTTAGAACCTTACGCCCAGCGAAACCCGGGCATAGCTGTCGATGAGGACGACCTTGGTCTCATCCACTTTATAAGAGAAACGGTTGAACTGCCCTTGAAGACCTATGAAGTAATTGCTCCAGTTGTAGGCGATGCCGAGTCGCAAATCGACATTGAACTGCAGTCTGCCGTAGTTTATGTCATTATCAATTTCCCATCCCTCAATATCCTGAAGATATTTGTCGTCAACATCCATAGGCTTGTATTTTTCCCCATTGGCCCAGGTGTGCGTCTGCGAGTTCCATTTTCCATAATTGTCTAGTGGTATGTCGTTTTCTTCCATAGGGAGGTAATTGTAGTCGTACTTATAGACTTTCACGCGGTTATAGATACTGAGGGTAGGCATGGCCATTGCGTTGATAACGAGGCCTCGGAACGGTACGAAGTTGTAGCCGTAGCCGATACCGATGTTGGCCTGGTGCATTTTGATTCGCCCAACCCTTTTGCTCAGAATGACAAACAGGGCATTTTCGGGGGCTGACAGGTCGAACGACGACTGATACCATGTGGCTCCAACCAGGAGCGAACCTGCGGAGCGGCGCTGGATGACGGACTGGTTGTAGGCGGCGGCTTGTGAGTAGTGGTGCCCGTTGAACACATAGTATCCGTTGATATAGGTGGAACGTATCCATACCGGGGCATCGATTCTATCTTGTATGTTCTGTTCTTCTACTAGCTTCTCGTCTTGATAGTCCTTTGCATTGAATTTCACTTCGTCTGTGCTGAATCTCCTATGCCGGAAGTTAAACCCATACTTCGCACCGGTGGTACTGAAAGAGAAATAACGGCCTGCGTTCTTGACGAGCGAGTGGGAGTAGGAGATACCCGTACCCCGATAACCTGCCCAGAAACCGATGGAAGCCGCCACAGGTGGTTCGAAGCATAATTTCCAGAAAAAACGTTCCTTATCCTCAGGAAAGTAAAAGTCGTTTTCGTAATCTACATCGACAGCCGTCTCCTTGTAACGGAGGATGACGCGCCAAGGCTTTTCGGGAACCTCGATGTAGCGCGGATCTACCTTGCCCCGTGCTTTGTCGTCCAGAATTTGCTGCACAAGGTGAAGTTTACTCATCAGGCTTTTGGAATTAGCCTGTGGGCTCACGCTGTCAGTAGTAGCCTGTTCCTGTGCTGCTGCATTCAAGGTAAATAACAGACCGCAAATTATTATTATTCCTTTCATATCTTTCTGTTTTTAGTTAGTGCAAAGATATGTTTTTTTGCTGAAACAACAAAATTTAAAGCGGAAAAAGATAGGTTTTGATCTAAATAATCGTTAAATGAGCATCCAACTAATTAATTTAGTTTAAAAACTAATCAATTTAGTTGTATCTAACGAAAACTTTTAGTTACTTTGCAGCAGGTAAAGATGAAGACGCGCAAAGTGATTGAATGATTAAAAGCAAACTGACAATGAAAAAACTGACAAATAGAGAAAAAGAGATCATGGATCTGTATTGGGCGCACGGTCCGATGTTCGTCAAGGAACTTCTGGAGTACTACGACGAGCCCCGTCCGCATTTCAATACACTCTCCACGATGGTACGCATACTGGAGAAGGAAGGGTTCCTGGATCATAAGCAGTTTGGTAACACCTACCAATATTATCCTCTCATCACCGAGGCGGAATATGGCAGGAAGTCCATCGCCGGCGTGATCAAGAACTACTTCAACGACTCCTACCTCTCTGCCGTCTCTTCGTTCGTCAAGGAAGAGAAGATCTCCGTGGAAGAACTGAAAGAACTGATAGACCAAATCGAGAACAACCATGCTTGAGTTTCTGACATACGACCTGAAGGTAGCCGTGCTGATAGCGGTATTCTATATGTTCTACCGTCTGTTGTTGGCGCGCGAGACGTTCCACCGCGTGAACCGCATTGTGCTGTTGCTGACCGCTCTGGCTTCATTCATCCTTCCGCTGTGCGTCATCACGATGCATCGGACGGTGGTGATGCCGATGGCCCAAATAGACGTGGAACTCGGTTCCGCTGCCGTAGCGACGGATTTGCAATCCGGCGCAGGTATATATCAGGATTTGCAATCCGCTATCATAATCCTATTTATAATAGGTGTAGTAGCGACCCTTGCCCATACCTTGTGGTCGTTGTTCAGAATCGTCAATCTAATCAAACATAGCGAGCAGCATCCTCAGGAGGATGGCACTATCGTCTGCGTGACCGGTAACGCGGAACTGTCGCCATTCAGTTGGATGCACTATATCGTGATGAAACGTAGCGACTACGAAGTCCGTGATGCTGCGATTCTTGCTCATGAACGGGGCCATATCCGCCTGCGTCACTCGTGGGACCTGCTCCTCGTTGATACCCTCACCGCCCTCCAGTGGTTTAATCCCGCCATCTGGATGCTCCGCAGCGACCTGCGAGCTATCCACGAATACGAGGCCGACGGTGCAGTACTCTCCCAAGGGATCAATGCGCGTCAATATCAATACCTGTTAATCACAAAAGCCGCGGGCATCGGTGGGTACTCCCTTGTCAACGGTATCAGTCACAGTACCCTCAAAAACCGAATCAGTATGATGACAAATAAAACCTCCAAGAGCAGTCATCTGCTCAAGTTATTCGCACTGTTGCCCATTGTGGGCATGGCTCTTGCTCTCAATGCAGAGACCGTTACCGATGTTGTCTATAAGGGTGACGAGCCCCAGAAGCAGGTCCCCGTGAAGAAAGGCAAGAAGAATGCGACGGTTAAGACGGGTGGCAATCAGGACATCCAGATTATCGAGACAGTCGTGGAAACAGACGATCAGAAGAAGGTTGAAGATACCGCTACGTCGATCGCCCAAGGTACCGTCACACCTAATGACGAGCCAGCCTTTGATGTGGTGGAAGAGATGCCGCAATTCCCTGGTGGTGCATCTGCCTTATTGGAATTTCTCTCAAAGAACATCCGTTATCCGAAAGAGGCCTTCGAGGCTAACAAACAGGGACGAGTCCTTGCCACTTTCGTGGTCGAGAAAGACGGAAGTATCAGTGAAACCAAGGTCGTGAAGTCTGTCGATCCCTCGCTCGATGAGGAGGCCGTCCGCGTCATCAATGCGATGCCTAACTGGACGCCGGGCAAACAGAGCGGCAAGGCCGTGCGTGTAAAATATACCGTTCCCATCAATTTCCGTCTGGACGGCAGTAAGCCTAAGGATGATAACAATGCCAAAGTCTTGCAGGCTGCTTCTGCTGGTAATGTATTTCTGAGGACAGACAATCCTGGTAAGACTCCGTTGATTATTGTCGATGGCAAAGAAGTGCCTTATGAGAACTTGAAGACCATCGCTTCTGATGATGTCGAGAGCGTTAGTGTACTGAAAGACCAAGCTGCTGTCAGTACGTATGGTGAGAAAGCCAAAGATGGCGTCATCATTTTCACGATGAAAAAGAAATAAATCTCTCTTGCAATCATGCAAAGAATACTAACTGTAGTTGTCCTCGCCCTTTTGACGGTAACAGCCGTTAAGGGCGAGGTCTCTTCTAAAAAGAAGGTAGTGGAGCCCGTCGCTGTCGATACCCTGACCATGCTCCTGCAAACAGGAGACAGTTTGATGCAGCAGTACAATACCCTCGAAGCGCTGAAGTACTACCAGCAGGCATACGCCCGTTGCGACAGCAGTCTCACACGCATCAAACTGGCCGACTGCTACTACAAGCGTGCCAACTATCATCAGACCGCCAATCTGCTGAAGAATATTCCAGGCGGACAATATACCCACGAAGCCTTGCGACAACTCGCCTTCAGCTATCAGAAACAGGGCGAACTCGAATCCTATATCTTTTGGGGAGGACAACTGGTTGCCCTTTATCCGATGGACGGCGAGGCGGTGGCGACACTCATCATGGCTTATACCCGTACTGATCAGGCATGGGCGGGCATCAACTACGGAGAGGATTACTTAGAGAAAGACTCCACAAACATTCTCGTGAACCGTGCCTTGGCCGATGCATATTTTATGGATCGTCAGTTCGACAAGTCCGTCATGATGTACGAGCGTCTGCTCCAGCAGGGCGACTCCACCTTCAATACCCTTTATTCTGCCGGCATGTGCTACGCGCGGATCGACAGTCTGGAGTTGGCCTATGAACACTTCAAGCCAGCCTTCCTTCTCTCGCAGATGCAGAATGCCAATTGCGCCTACCGCCTCGGCGTGGTATGTGTTGATACCGAACGCCTCGACGAAGGACTCAAGTACCTCGACCTCGCTACAGAACTTCTGTTGCCTGATACTGCAGTCATGAAAGCTATCACCCTCTCAAAAGGCGAGGCCTATTACCTCATGGGTCAGTACGCCAAGGCCGTTGAGGCTTGGAAAGAACATCTGAAATATAATCCCAACTCCATCGCGACCTATTACAACATCGCGAGTGCCACCTACTATTATCTCCCTGACGGCAAGCAGGCGAAAACCTACTTCGAGAAGTTCCTCGAACTCGCCCGCAAGGAGGAGAACCCCAACGCCCAACTCACGGAGATGATCAAAAAGGCAGAAGAACTCCTCCGCACCACCAATTTCTCTGATTCCAAGCCCAAACGAATGAGAAAATAGTCCCGGAAAGTAAGTTTTAGTATTTTTTAATAATCCGAAGTGATAAAAAATGCTAAAAATGTTTTGCTGGTAGCGGAAATCTTTGTACCTTTGCAGCCGCAAAAGTGGTTATTGCGCTGGCTATATGCTATCAAGCCACTGAAATAGAACGGTTTAGCCTTCCGAAAGGGGGCGTGGACTGATTCTGTTTTTGCGTGTGTGTGAACATTAATTATTTATATTAACAACATTATTAATTTTAAACTGAAATGCCAGGATTAATTGGAAGAAAAATCGGAATGACATCCGTTTTCAGTGCCGACGGTAAGAATGTACCGTGCACTGTTATCGAAGCCGGTCCTTGTGTTGTTACTCAGGTTAAGTCTGTTGAGAAGGACGGTTACAAGGCCGTTCAGCTCGCCTTCGGAGAGAAGAAGGAGAAGAATACCTCCAAGCCAATGATGGGTATCTTCAAGAAGGCTAACACAACACCAAAGGCCCACTTGGCCGAGTTCAAGTTTGACGAGGAGTACAACCTCGGCGACACGCTCACTGTTGACATCTTTGAGGGTGCCGAGTTTGTTGACGTTGTCGGAACCTCTAAAGGTAAAGGTTTCCAGGGCGTTGTGAAGCGTCATGGTTTCGGTGGTGTAGGCCAGAGCACGCACGGTCAGGACGACCGTCTGCGCAAGCCGGGTTCCATCGGTGCTTGTTCTTATCCCGCCAAGGTGTTCAAGGGAATGCGCATGGGCGGCCAAATGGGTGGTGACAGAGTAACTACTCAGAACCTCAGAGTGTTAAAGGTAATACCGGAGCATAATTTGATTCTCGTGAAGGGAAGTTGCGCTGGTTGTAATGGTTCAACTGTAATAATCAACAAGTAAGATGGAAGTTAGCGTATTGAATATCAAAGGTCAGGAGACCGGACGCAAGGTGACTCTGAATGAGGCCATCTTCGGCATTGAACCTAATGACCACGTGATCTATTTAGATGTGAAGCAGTACCTTGCTAATCAGCGTCAGGGTAATGCCAAGTCAAAGGAAAGAAGCGAGATTTCTGGTTCTACTCGTAAACTCGGTCGTCAGAAGGGTGGCGGCGGTGCCCGTCATGGTGACATCAACTCACCCCTGCTGCGTGGTGGTGCCCGTGTGTTCGGTCCCACACCCCGTGACTACAGTTTCAAACTGAACAAGAAGGTGAAGGCTCTCGCCCGTAAGTCTGC
>Ga0310786_10001907_pt1 | contig 32953 bp, 25 predicted proteins | sample AusTroGonzalo_MG_FD_203881 | JGI IMG/M metagenome (GOLD analysis project Ga0310786, IMG submission 203881) | Bovine rumen microbial communities from tropical cattle in Woodstock, Queensland, Australia - Gonzalo_03 (v2) (version 2) | ecosystem: Host-associated > Mammals > Digestive system >...
GTCCGTAGCTTAGGTAGAAACGTTGGTCGGGGGTGAAGCCATCGATGACCTCGTCGCTCTGTCCCTCTTCGGTCTTTTTGAAAGCATCGTAGGCAATGCGCAGACCACCCTGGTCGGCAATGTTCTCGCCTAAGGTGAGGTGACCGTTGGCATGTTCTTCACCTACAGCGATGATTTGGTCGAACTGGGCAGCCAATTTCTCGGCACTGGCGTTGAACTTCTCGGAATCTTCCTCTTTCCACCAATTGACCATGTTGCCATTGGCATCGAACATGCTGCCTTGGTCATCGAATCCGTGGGTCATCTCATGGCCAATCACTACACCGATGGCACCGTAGTTTACGGCATCGGAGGCGTTGGGGTTGAAGAACGGAGGCTGAAGGATGGCGGCTGGGAAGCAAATCTCGTTGTTTAGCGGATGGTAATAAGCATTCACCGTTTGTGGTGTCATTTCCCATTCCTCACGATCCACAGGCTTGCCATACAGATCGAGGTTACGGCGTGTCTCAAAGATGGAGGCTGCCTTAATGTTGTCATAAAGCGTCTTCTGCGGGTCGATGCTCAGGCCGCTGTAGTCGCGCCACTTGTCAGGATAGCCAATCTTCACAGAGAAAGCATTCAGTTTCACCAAGGCATTGATCTTGGTTTCGTTGCTCATCCATTCGAGGGAAGCGATGTGCTGAGCCAATGATTTACGCAGGTTGGTGATGAGCTTCATCATCTTCTGCTTGCTTTCCTCAGGGAAGAACTTCTCTACATAGAGCTGACCTACGGCTTCGCCAAGCAGGCTGTTGGGATAGCTCTGGGCACGTTTCCAGCGAGGTTGGCGTTCCTGCTGGCCTGAGAGGGTACGGCCAAAGAAGTCGAAGCTGGCTTCGGCGATCTCATCGCTCAGGTAAGGTGCAGATTCTATGATAATAAGTCCGCTGATGTAGTCACGGATCTCTTGTTCTTTGAGGTTGGCCATGAAATTGTTGGCCACCTCCATCACTTTGGGCTGCGTCAGGATGACGTGATCCAGGTTTTTCAGCCCCATCAGGTCGAAATACTCACGCCAGTTGATGGCGGGATAGTCGTTCTGCAGCTGCTCTATGGTGCGGATGTTGTAGAGCTTGGTATAGTCGCGCTGTTCGGCACGTGTCATTGAGGCCTCAGAAAACTTGTATTCCATGTCGTAGATGGTCTTCACGGCACGCTTGGCATCCTTCTCCTTATAACCAGCCAGCACGAAGAGTTTCTGCAGGGCATTGCGATAGGCTTCCTGTACTTTCTTGCTTTCGGCATCGGTATTGAGGTAATAGTCACGGTCGGGCATGGCAATAGTGCCTGAACTTACATAAACGGCATTGACGTTGCTGTTGGCCAGGTCGCCTTGCACGCCTATGCCAAAGAACGGATTGGCCAGTGACAGATGGGCTTTTGCCAAGAAAGCAGTCAGATCGGCTTTCTTCAGTGTCTGAACCTCAGCCAGGTCGGCCTGAATGGGCTGTGCGCCTTCACGATTCAGACGGATGCTGTCCATCGCCATGTTGTAGATATCCTTTACTTTCTGTCCCACAGAGCCAAAGGCATGCTGCTCTTTCTGCAGGTTGTCGAACAGTTCCTGCAGTTGCAGACGGTTCTTCTCTGCCAGATCGTCGAACACGGCATACCTGGAATACTCTGCGGTGAGCGGATTGGCTTTCATCCATCCGCCACCAGCATACTGATGGAAATCATCACCAGGTTTTACGCTTTCGTCCATATCGGCACGGTTGATGCCCGATGATTGCTGTTGGGCATTAAGGGTGAGCAGAGGCAAGGCTGCCAAAGCTACCATCATCATTCTTTTGATACTTTTCATCATACCTATTTTTATTAATTGATTTGTTTAGTGGGGGCGAAGATACAAAAAATATTCCATATCGGAGCTTCCCGATATGGAATATTACTATTTGTTGATAGAATACTCCGCTTAGTTGCGGAATACCAAGCCTTCGCCAAAGCAATCGACGATGATAGGTTTGTTGCGATTGACCTCTTCGGCCAGCAGCTTGCGCGACAGGTCGTTGAGCAGGTAGTGCTGCACAGCACGCTTCACAGGGCGCGCACCAAACTCCGGGTCGTAGCCCACATGAGCCAGAAAGTCGGTAGCATCGGGTGTAAGTTCCAAGGTCACGCCATTCTGCTGCAACATCTTCTTCACACCGTTTACCTGCAAGGTCACTATCTCGCGAATCTCCTGCTCGTTGAGCGGCGTGAACATGATCACTTCATCGATACGGTTCAGGAACTCTGGACGAATCTGCTTCTTCAGCATCTCCATCACACCGTTCTTGGTCTCTTCGAGCAGCGAGGCACGGTTGTTGGCCGTAAGTCGTTCCATCTGGCTCTGCACATAGCTGCTACCCATGTTGGAGGTCATGATGATGATGGTGTTCTTGAAGTTCACCGTGCGACCCTTGTTGTCTGTCAAACGTCCATCGTCCAAGACCTGCAAGAGGATGTTGAACACATCGGGGTGCGCTTTCTCTATCTCATCAAAGAGTACCACGCTGTAGGGCTTGCGGCGCACTGCCTCTGTGAGCTGTCCACCCTCGTCGTATCCTACGTAGCCCGGAGGCGCTCCGACCAGACGGGAAACGCTGAATTTCTCCTGATACTCACTCATATCGATACGCGTCATCATGGTTTCATCGTCGAACAGGAACTCGGCCAATGCCTTCGCCAATTCGGTCTTACCCACACCTGTGGTACCCAAGAAAAGGAACGAGCCGATAGGTCGTTTAGGGTCTTGCAAACCAGCACGGCTACGACGCACGGCATCGGATACAGCCTGAATGGCTTCATCCTGTCCGATGACACGCTTGTGCAGCTCGTTTTCCAAGTGGAGCAGTTTCTCACGTTCGCTCTGTAGCATCTTACTCACAGGGATGCCTGTCCAGCGAGACACCACATCGGCTATGTCTTCAGCATCCACTTCCTCCTTGATCATGGCCTTGTCGCCCTGCATCTGGTGCAGCTTCTCCTGGGTTTCCTCAATATCGCGCTGTACCTGCTGCAGTTTACCGTAGCGTATCTCTGCCACCTTTCCGTAGTCGCCTTCGCGCTCGGCACGGTCGGCCTCAAACTTCAGTTGTTCGATGCTCACCTTGTCTTGCTGAATCTTGTCGAGCAAGGTCTTCTCGTTCTGCCACTTGGCTTTGTACTGGGCTTCCTGCTCCTTCAGTTCGGCCAGCTCTTTTCCTATCAGCTCCAGCTTTGGCTGGTCGTCCTCACGCTTGATGGCCTCGCGTTCTATTTCCAACTGTTTGATTTTTCGGGTGATTTCATCCAGTTCCTCAGGAACAGAATCAATCTCCATACGCAGTTTGGCAGCAGCCTCGTCCATCAGGTCGATGGCCTTGTCGGGCAGGAAACGGTCGCTGATGTAGCGGTTGCTCAACTCGACGGCAGCGATGATGGCATCGTCCTTGATACGCACATGGTGATGATTCTCATAGCGTTCCTTCAGTCCTCGCAGGATGGAGATACTGTCGAGCGTGCTTGGCTCATCCACCATCACCGTCTGGAAACGACGTTCCAACGCCTTGTCTTTCTCAAAGTATTTCTGATACTCATCGAGGGTAGTGGCACCAATGCTTCGCAGTTCACCACGAGCCAAGGCAGGTTTCAGGATGTTGGCAGCATCCATGGCTCCTTCGCTCTTGCCTGCACCCACCAGGGTGTGGATCTCATCGATGAAGAGGATGATGTTGCCTTCGGCCTTCTTCACTTCGTTGATCACTGCTTTCAGACGCTCCTCAAACTCACCCTTGTACTTGGCACCAGCGATCAGGGCACCCATGTCGAGCGAATAGACCTGCTTATCCTTCAGGTTCTCAGGCACATCGCCTCTTAATATACGGTGTGCCAAACCCTCTACGATGGCCGTCTTACCTGTACCAGGCTCACCTATCAGTATAGGGTTGTTTTTGGTGCGTCGGCTCAGGATCTGCAGTACACGACGAATCTCATCATCACGACCAATCACAGGGTCGAGTTTTCCGCTACGAGCACGCTCGTTGAGGTTGATGGCATATTTCTCCAAAGCCTGATATTGCTCCTCAGCACTCTGTGAGTTCACCTTGCTGCCTTTGCGAAGCTCGCTGATGGCTGTACGCAGTTCCTTTTCATTCACACCAGCCTGTTTCAAGATGGTGGCAGCGGTGCTGTTTACATTCAGCAAAGCCAGCAACACTGGCTCGATGGACACAAACTCATCGCCCATCTGCTTAGAGAAGTCGATGGCTTTCTGAAGCACTTCGTTGCTTTCACGACTCAGGTAGGGTTCTCCGCCTTGCACGTGGGGGAGTTTATCTATTTCTGCATTCACTTGCTGTGTCACGCTTGTCGTGTTAATGCCCAACTTCTGGAAGATGAACTTGATGACATTCTCTCCCTGTCGGAGCACACCACTCAGCAGGTGAAGCGGCTCTACGGCTTGCTGACCCTTGCTTTGTACCAGGTTCACAGCCTCTTGCACAGCTTCCTGTGCCTTGATGGTAAAATTGTTGAAGTTCATAATTGCTTTCTCCTTTCTTAATTGTTTATAGGTTTAATCACTCCCTATGCTGCAAAAGGTTTGCCAAGCAAGATGAACTGACTTTTTGGCGTAAATGTTTGAAAATCAGTGGACAGATTGGCAGGGTGGGATAATAAAAAACCTCGTGAGGTTTTGCGGCCTCACGAGGAAAATATTTTTTCCACACGTAAGAAATATTTTTTCTACGTGTGGGAGTAAAATCACTTGCCCAGCTGGATGATAATGGCTTCTTCCACTTTCTCCATACTGTCGGTAGGTTCGAAGCGGGCTACCACTTCGCCCTTCTTGCCGATGAGGAACTTGGTGAAGTTCCACTTGATGTCAGGATTGTCCTTGTAGTTGGGATCTGCCTTGGAAAGCATCTCGTCCAGAATCTTGGCGATAGGGTGCTCCATATCGAAGCCACCAAAGGGTTTCTGACTCTTCAGGAACTTGAACAGAGGGTCGGCCTTGTCGCCATTCACCTCAATCTTCTTGTACTGAGGGAACTTGGTACCGTAGTTCAACTGGCAGAACTCGCGAATCTCGTCGCCTGTGCCAGGAGCCTGCTGTCCGAACTGGTTGCAGGGGAAGTCAAGCACCTCAAATCCCTGTGCATGGTATTTCTCATAAAGTTGCTCCAACTCCGTATATTGAGGGGTGAAGCCGCACTTGGTTGCAGTATTTACAATGAGCAGCACTTCGCCTGCATATTCACGGAGTGAGTCAACGTTGCCTTTACGGTCTTTTACTGAATAATCGTAAACAGTTTTCATTAATATTGATTTATGAGTTTATTAATAGGCTGTTTTATGTTTCTATGATTAAAGTTGTGCTTTCACCATCTGTTCCACTACCGCCATATCCTCTGTAGGTTCAAAACGGGCGATAACCTCACCATTCTTATTGATGAGGAACTTGGTGAAGTTCCACTTGATGTCGCTTTTCTGAGCATAGTCAGGATCGTTGCGTTTCATCATCTGATCCATCATCTGGCCACGCTCACCCTTGAAACCCTTGAAACCTTGCTTGGCTTTCAGGAAAGTGAAGAGGGGGGATTCATTCTCGCCATTGACATCGATTTTGGAGAATTGCGGGAAAGTGGTCTCATAGTTGTCTGTGCAGAACTTATGTATTTCTTCGTTGCTGCCAGGAGCCTGCTGTCCGAACTGGTTGCAGGGGAAGTCGAGCACCTCAAATCCCAAGGCTTGATACTTTTCGTATATCTCTTGCAATTCTTTGTATTGTGGGGTGAAGCCACACTTGGTAGCCGTGTTCACTATAAGAAGCACTTTACCTTTGTAAGCGTCGAGAGAAACGGTGTTTTCCTCTAAGTCTGCTACCTTAAAGTCATAAACACTGTTCTGGGCACTGATGGTCAGGGCAAACACTGACATTAACAACAGTAAAAATCTTTTCATCTTTGTTTGTAGTTTGTTAGTAATGTAATAATTCTTCTACAAAGGTATCACTTTTGTTTCAATATTTCCTATAGGTGTTTAGTTAATAATCTTAAAATATACGTGCAGATTCATTTCATTTTGGCTTTTCGTGCCATTTTGAACAGCTCTGGGTTGAGGTGACAATAACCTGAGGGATTCTTTTCCAGATAGTCCTGATGGTATTCCTCGGCCTTGTAGAAATTCTTCAAGGGCAGCACTTCTACCGCCAAGGGGTCATCATAGATGGCAGAAACTTCTTGATAGACTTCCTCAATGATGGGCAGGTCTTTTTCATTGGTATAGTAGATGCCCGTGCGATAGCGTGTGCCTGTATCTTCGCCCTGCTTGTTGACACTCGTAGGGTCGATGGCTTTGAAATAGAGGCCAAGCAAGAATTTGAGCGAAACTATCTCTGGATCATAACTTACCTGTACGGTCTCAGCAAAGCCTGTAGTGTCAGTATAGACTTCTTCATAGGTAGGCTGGGTGGTATTACCGTTGGCGTAACCCACTTCTGTATGCGTCACTCCCTTGATTTGCTTGAGGAAATGCTCTGCTCCCCAAAAACATCCACCTGCCAAGTAGATTTCATTTTCTGTTTTCATTTGCTTTGTTTTTGTTTGTACACTACAAATTTATGAAAAGTTTCTTAGACTTGCAATAGAAAGATAAGGATATTTTATCTATCTTTGCGAAGATAACTTTTAAACAATAAACTATGAGAAAGATATTTGCATTAGCTATGTTGCTGACACTTAGTACGCTGGGACTTACAGCCCAGAATTTTGTGATTGCCACCTACAATATCCGTCTGCTCACGAATAGTGACGTAGAGAGTGGCAACGGTTGGAATCAGCGCTATCCTTACATTGTGAAGCTTGTACGCTTTCACGGGTTTGACATCTTTGGAACTGAGGAGGGCTACCTCAGTCAGCTCAACGACATGAAGGCGCTGCTACCTGGCTACGACTTTATCGGCGTGGGTCGTGACGATGGTGCCGAGAAGGGTGAGCATTCCGCCATTTTCTATGACACCAACAAGTTTGACGTGCTGGATCATGGCGATTTCTGGCTCTCAGAGATTACCGATCGTCCTAACAAAGGATGGGATGCTGCCTTGCCGCGCATCTGTACATGGGGCAAGTTCCGCGAAAAACAGACGGGTTTCACCTTTATTTATTATAACCTCCACATGGATCACATAGGTGTGGTGGCTCGCGCCGAGAGTGCCAAGCTCATCCTGAAGAAGGTAAAGGAAGATGAAGAGCGTGAGGGGCTGCCTTCAGTGCTTTCAGGCGATTTTAATGTTGACCAGCGTGACAGCGGCTACAAACTTTTGGCTGAATCAGGTCTGATGCGCGATGCTTACGAGGTGGCTGATTTCGTGTATGACAATGTGGGTACCTGGAATGGTTTCCATCCTGATCGCATGAGTGATGCACGCATTGACCATATCTTCCTTACTAAAGAGTTTCATGTGAAGCGTTATGGCATCTTGACTGATACCTATCGTGCCAAGATAGACAAGACGGAGCGTACGGAACTTTTCATGGAGGGACCCGACACGGAGGACAGCAAGAAATATACCGCTCGCACCCCCAGTGATCACTTCCCAGTGATGATTGAAGTTGAAATTGAACATTGAGCATTGAACATTGAGCATTGAGCTTTGCTCCTATTTCCTCGCGACTCGGCATAGCCCAAGCAAGCTTGGCTCTGCTCTCGCTGCTCGGAAAAGTGAACATTACGGCTTCGCCGTGAAGTTCGGCTGCGGCTCAACCATTTAAGTAAACTTGATGGTATTGACTTTGTCGACCTCGAACGCGACTCGGTCATTCAAGCAAGCTTGATGGCTCTCGCTGCTTACTCGGTTCGCCTTGCACGAACTTTGAAAATTTTCGTGCAAGCTGATAGAAAAGCCAAGCTTTGCTTGAGCTTTTCCGAAGTCCAGCCGATAATCAATGTAGTTAATTGTAAAATTTAGAGATGAAAGGAATCATTCGAGGAAGAAATGCGGAAGTGCGCTTCAAGCACTTCATGCACAAGTCCTATGCAGTGTTCCGTTCGTTGAAGGTACAGGTAAGCATCGGTGTGCTGACGGTGGCCACATTGACATTTGCCCATGTGGACAGCGCCAGCGCACAGACTGCCAACCAACAGCGACAACCTGAAACACTCTATGAGCTGGAAGAGGTGGAAGTGACGGCCAGTCTGGCCCCTCTCACTTTGGGACAGACAGCACGCATAGTGACTGTGCTCGATCGCGAGGCAATCGCGCAGGCGCCTGTGCAAAGTATAGTTGATTTGTTGAAGTATGCCGTTGGCGTAGATGTCCGCCAGCGGGGACCCATAGGGGCACAAACAGACATCAGTGTGCGTGGTGGCACATTTGACCAAATCACCGTTCTTCTCAATGGAATCAACATCAACGATTCCCAAACAGGCCACAACGTGGCCGATTTCCCCGTCGATATCAGTGAAATAGAGCGCATAGAAGTGCTCGAAGGCCCTGCTGGGCGTGTCTATGGTACCTCTTCCCTGGTGGGTGCCATCAACATTGTCACGCGAATGGAAGCAGAGAGCAGTGCCGATGTGCATGCCGAAAGTGGCTTTTACGGCTACCTACAGGCAGGCGGGCGTATCAATGTGGCACGGAATAAGTGGAACAACCAGCTCTCTGTCGGTTTCACGCGTAGCGATGGCTATACGCGAAATGCTGCTGGTAGTCTGAATGGCGATTTCCGTACCTTGAAGGCCTTCTATCAAGGAGTGTATGAAGATGAGCAGGTGAAGGTAAGCGGACATGCTGGCCTGAGTGACAAAGGATGGGGCTCGAGCACCTTTTATGCCACCCCTCGCTGGAAAGCCGACGACCAGTATGAGCATACGCGCAAGTACTTCACTGCCCTGCTGGCTGAGACCAAGGGACGCTTCCATTTCAAGCCTGTTGTGTATTGGAACCGCAGTTTCGACCGCTACGAAGGCTATCGAGGCAAACCAGAGGTGATGAAATATAACTACAACCGCACAGATGTCTTTGGCCTGAACCTCAACAGTTATTTCGAGACCTCCTTAGGCAAGACGGCTTTTGGGGCTGAGTTTCGCAACGAGGACCTGGTCAGTGGCAACATGGGAGAGCCGCTTCACAAGCCTCGTCACATCGCTGGTACTGACCGTGACTATACTTTGGGACTGAATCGCAGCAACCTGAGCCTGCATTTGGAACACAACATCCTGCTAAAACGTTTCACTTTCTCAGGAGGACTGATTGCTGCCAAGAACTCCTGGAACGAAATGGATTTCCAAATCTACCCAGGTTTTGATGCAAGCTATCAGATGGGTAAGAACTGGAAAGTGTATGCTTCCTACAATACCTCCCTGCGTATGCCCACCTTCACGGAACTTTACTATTCCGTAGGTGGACACAAGGCCGATAAGTACCTGAAACCAGAGGAGATGCAGGCAGTGGAGGGAGGCATTAAGTACCTCTCCAACGGGTTGAGGGCTACCTTGAGTGTCTATCACCATCATGGCAAGAACATGATAGACTGGATTCTCGACAAGAACGAGGGCGAAAATGCCGTGTGGACATCCATGAATCATACCAGAATCAACTCTTTAGGTGTGGAGGCCAATGTGACTCTCGATTTCCAGCAGTTGCTGCCGCACCAGGATTTTCTGCGCTCACTACAAGTGGCCTGTAGTTACATTGACCAGGACAAGGATCTTGAGTCCAACCTCACTTCCCAATACGCCTTGGAGTATCTGCGCCATAAATTGGTAGCTCAGCTCGATGTGCATATATATAATAAGGTGTACTTGCGTATGAACTACCGCTATCAAGACCGTGTGGGGTCTTGCCAACTGCTCAGTGGGGAGACGATGGACTACAGGCCCTATCACGTGGTGGATGCCCGTCTTTCCTACGATTTTCCTGCTTACAAGCTCTACGTGGAGGCCAACAATCTGCTCAACAAGACCTATTATGACTTTGGCAATGTGCCACAGCCAGGCTTTTGGTTCATTGCAGGAGCGTCGTATCGATTCAAGTGGTAGTGAAGGCACGATGCAGTCCGTTGCAAAAACCTATGAACAAGATTTGCACCGTTTGTAGGAAAGCAGTATATTTGTCCTCCGTTTAGAGAAGTGAGGTATATATGGAAGTAGTTGTCGCACCTGCATATCGGCCTATAGAGTCGTTTATCCGCTCCATTCCACAGGGAGACTATCCCCGTGAGCAGGTATGGCGTAACCGCAGGAATACCGTGGAGTTGGTGAGGGCAGGGGAGACGCTCTTGGTGGTGAAGAAGTACAAGCGCCCCACCATAGCCAATTGCATCATCTATACCTGGTTTCGCAAGAACAAGGCACAAAAGGCATGGGAACATGCCAACCTACTGTTGGCCAAGGGCTTCGAGACTGCCCGCCCTATAGCCTATGTGGTCATCAAGAGATACGGCTTTGTGCATACCTGCTATTTCATCTCCGAATACTTACCTTATCCAACGATTGACCAAGCATATGCTCAATGTGGAAATGAAGAGGAGAAACATCGGCTGGTGACAGCTTTCATAGACTATACCATACGGTTGCATAATGCCAAAATCGTGCATCGGGATTACAATCCTGGCAATATCTTGGTGCATTGTGAGGCCGATGGCTATCATTTCACCTTAATTGACATCAATCGGCTCAAGGTGGGTCGTGTACCCAGTGTAGGCGAATGTATGGAATCGCTTGAAATGTTGGGCATGAATCTTCAAGGCATGAGCGATCTTTTGCCTCTTTATGCCCAGCGTAGGGGGATAAACGAAGAGGAGGCAACTAACTACCTCCTCCGTTTTCGACATTTTCATCGCATTCGTAGCTATATCAAGCGTAAGTTCAAATGGCTGATTGGTAAATAATTCACTCTGCCAGTACCACTTGCTCCAACTGTTTCTTGATGACAGGACGGTCGTCCACACGCATGCCAAAGCCACGCTTCTGAGGCTGGTTCTTCACTGCTGCACCCAATGCAGGACGCTCAACCAGTGCTCTGGTATCAGCTTTGGTGTCCGCTTTGCCAGCAGCCTCCAAGGCCACTTTCAGCATTGACTCGTTCTCATCACCAATGGCATAGCCATCGGCAGGATTGTCCTTGGCAGGGATGTTGGGGGTGAAGCCGTTGGGCATGATGGGGCAGTTACCATCCTTATCGGCATAGCTGCTTACCATCACATAGAATCCCCAGTTGCTCAGCCCCTCAGGTTTTTTGTTCTCGCCTGTCATTTCATACCAGTTATAGGCACTGAGTACCCAACCAGTGCAATATTTGCCGTGGGTGTTCTCACTGCCGACAAGATCAATGTCCACGTAAGGCATCAGACCCACCAGGATACTTTCCGATGCGGATGCGCTACCGCTACTGACAATGGCATATATCTTATCCAAGCCGATGTTATACTCGGGTGTGATGTAGTTCTGCTCCTTGCCGTTATCATCGTCATAGACATTCAGGTAGTGGAAGCGGGAGTTAGCCCATGCCTTGTTGTACCTGGCATTGTAAACGTCCTGCTGATACACTAATCTGTTGTCTTTATCAGCCCAAGGGCCATACATGGCAGCCATGGTCTCTTCTGTCTTCACCAGACCACCACCGTTGTAGCGCAGGTCAAGAATCAACTCTTTCACGCCAGCAGCCTTGAACTCCTTGCTGATTTCTTTCAGTGGGTCGATGGATTTCTTGTCAAAACTGGTGTAGTGGATGTAACCCACCTTCTTGCCATTGACATCGAAAATCTTCTTCGCAATGATAGGGTTTTCGTAGAATTCATGGGCGGCTATAAGGTCAGCAGTCGCTTCCACTTCTAATTTGCCATGTCCGTAGCCAAAGACTCCGCTTTCGCTGTAGAACATGTCCTCCAAGTTGGTGGTGGTGAGTTTCTTGCCGTTCCAGGTTATGATCAAGTCACCTCGTTTGATGCCAGCTTCGGCAGCAGGACTGCCAGGATATACGATCTCTACTTCAAAGCACACGGAACTGTGCGAACTGTCGGCATAGTAGAAAGTGCCGTCCCATCCATAGGTGGTGCTGATGTTTTGGGTATTGTTATACATGGAGGCGAAATCGTCAGTCACTATGCTCCACTTGTCCTCTATGTTTCCTTGCTTGTAACGTATTTTTGACCAGTTGTCTATCACTTCTTGATTGGTCTTGGGGTCATAGCTCTTCAGGGCAGAGGCTATCTGGTCTGACCAAAGGTAGATTTCACCAGCCACATCCACCACAAACTCCTTGGCATTCTTGGTCTCTTCGCTTACGGTAGGCTCCACAGGGGTAGGAGTGGTATTGTTGTTGTTATTATTATTAGTCTTGCTTGGATCTGTCTTTTGGAAATCAGGTTCATTGTCACCACCGCAGCCAGTAAATACTGTCAAACCGCAGAGGAGGGATGCTATCAGGTATAATTTCGTCTTCATAAACAAGTTGGTTTTAATTTGGGTGCAAATATAGTAAAAAAATCAATACCACAATCTGAAATCGGCATAAATAGGCAGATGGTCGCTATATCCTTTCTTGGAGTACTTCACGCCACTATAGTTGCGGAAAGGCAATTCGCCTCCGTAGCGTGTGTCAGGGGTGAGCAAGAACTTGGCTCTGTACACATCTGCCTGTCCTGGCACGGTATAGAGGGCCGATGAGGCTTGCAGCAGGTTTCCCGTCACTATCATGTGGTCTAAGAAGTCCCACTCCCCACGGTAGCGGTAGCTGCCGTAGTCGCTTCGCCCACGGGCATTGCCAGCGAGCAGGTGGTAGAGCTTGCCTGTCTCATACGTCGTTTTGGCTGGGTAGGCATCCTCCACTGCCAAAGATTCGCGGATGCTGCGGTTGTTGGGATAGTCGTTGAAATCGCCCATGATGATGATTTTGGCATCCTTGCGCAGGGCCACTAAGCTATCTACAGCCTGTTTCAGGATATTGGCGGCAGCCAAGCGTTTGGGCTCGCTCTCCTTTTCACCGCCTGTGCGTGAAGGGAAGTGGCAGACAAACACGTCGAGCGTATCGAGATTCTGTAGCTGACCTACCGCATGCAGGATGTCGCGCGTGGGGCGGTCGTCCTTACTTGGTAACACCACAGGGATAAACTGCGTCTCTACCAGTCGGAACGAGCCAGGCTGATAGAGCAGCGCCACATCGATGCCTCGCTCATCGGGCGAGTCGGTCATCACGTAGCGATAGCGTTGGCGGCGCAGCTTGCTCTTGCGTGTCAGGTCGGTGAGCGTGCGCTCGTTCTCCACCTCGCAAAGTCCCACCAGTGCAGGAGCCTCCCATTGACCCACCGCTGTAATTACGGTAGCTATGGCTTTCAGCTTCCGCTTGTATTTCTTACGGTCCCAATGACGCTCGGCATTGGGCAGGAATTCCTGGTCACTCTTCAAACTGTCGTGCTCGTAGTCAAACAGGTTCTCCACGTTGTAGCTCATCACGCGCAGCATCAGTGAATCCTTTTTCTGGGCCTGCAGGTAGCAAGAGCCCACCAGCAGCATTATCAAGATGGCAAGTCTTTTCATCATTCTTTCTTTTTTAGTTAAGTATCAGAAGATTCGTCCTCTATTGTCCTTCTGTAATTACGGCCTCAAAAATACGAAAAATCTGCCATTTGCCCAACGTAATACACCAAATTTAAGATTATTCTTCCACTTCACAGCGCAGGAATCCCATTTCCTTGGCTTTTTCCTCGTTCATCAGGTAGTAGATGGCCTCGCCCTCGTTGCAGAGTTCACCTTTGCTATTGGTGATTTCAGCAGAGATATAGGCCAGATTCTTCACCAGTTTAGACACTTTGGCACGTATGGTCAGAGCAGGCTCTGTGGTCGACACAGCCTTGCGGAACTTCACATTCAACTGTACAGTATAACCGCTGGTCTGAAGTTTGCGTGTCACCACCCAGCCGCACACTTCATCGATCAGTGTACTCAGTATGCCGCCATGCATCGTGTTCACCCATCCCTGGTAGTTATGCCCAGGGTGCCAGGTACTGACGATATAGTCACCATCCTCGTAGAACTCCATGTGCAGTCCGATCGGATTGTCAGGGCAGCAGCCAAAGCAGTTGTACTCAGGGTGGTTGTACCAAGGATTAATTATCTTCTTCAAATTCATGTTTTTTTTGTGGGCTAAATTACAAAAAACAAAAGAAATGCCAAAAGAAAGCGGGCTTTAATTTGGCATTTCAGAGTGAAAGTTAGTTTTCTGAAACTTACTCCTTCACCCCAATAATGGTGCAATATGAAGGCTTCTTCCTATATAGCTCTGTCTGTATGAATCCCGCTTCATCGAGCATAAGTTTAAGCTGCTCAGGCGTATAGGCCGTCATGCCCTCAACTACATTGGTCCATACAGAGTCTTTGTCAACAACTTCTATCATTATGGCAAACCGTCCGCCAGATTTCAACACACGACGCACCTCTTGCAGACAATGGGGCAAGTTCGGCCAAAAATACACCGTCTCTACCGCTGTCACAAGTTCGAACATATTCTCTTGGTAGGGCAACTCTTCTGCTGAACCCTGGCAGACGAACACCTGTTTGTCGAGTTTTTCTGCATTCACTTGGCGAGCCTTCTTCACGCTTTCCTCCGAGATGTCGATACCATAGACGGTGGCATTGCGGCTTCGTTTCAGTAGCCGTTTAAGCGTGGCTCCTCCACCACAGCCAATGTCGAGCATTGTCCAGCCATCGTGAAACTCCACGAGACTCAGTCCCCAGTTGGTCAGCGGAGCATGTCCGAAATTCATGAACCGCAGCATCGCACGCCCCATTCGTCCTTTGGGATGGGCGCAATTGGTAAAGAACGATTTCAATAATCCCATAGTCTGATCCTCCTTTTTTTGTAGTCAATTCACACATCTGTTGTGTTTGTTGACTATAAATGTTATTTGTCATCGTCTGCAAAACTACGGCGAAAAGCTGGAGTGTGCAATACCTAAAATTGGGCATATTGAATAAAATGCACGAGGTGTCTTATTTGAACTAGTAGGATCAGAAAGGTGTAGGGGTGTAGGGTGAAATGAAGTTCATATGTTCCCTTATTCATGTTCGGGAGTTAATGAAGATAAACATTATAAAACGATAGACAAAAATAAAGTTGGGTGTGCCATTCAATGACACACCCAACTTTGTCTTATAAAGAAGAACTACTTCTTATTTCTCAGGAATATGCTTCAGGATGTCGAGCAGGTGCTGCCAGAACAGTTCGACGGTGGGGATTTCCATGCGCTCGCTTGGCGTATGCACATCACGCAGGGTAGGACCAAAGGAAATCATGTCGAGGCCTGGATACTTGTCGGAGAAGAGGCCGCATTCCAGTCCAGCATGGATGGCGAGTACCACTGGCTCCTTGCCAAAGAGGCGTACATAGCTCTCACGAGCTGTCTTCAGGATGGCAGAGTGGGGGTTGGGCTTCCAACCTGGATAGCCGTCGCTGTGCTTCACTTCGCCGCCACCCATCTTCATCACGGTTTCCACCATGGTGGCAATATCTTCTTTGCTGGAGTTGGTAGAGCTGCGCTGGCTGGTGCAGATCACAATCTTATGCTCAGGATGCATCTTCACAGAAGCCAGGTTGGTAGAGGTTTCCACCAGTCCTTCCACATCTTGGCTCATGGCTATCACACCGTGGGGCAAGGCATAGATGGTCTGCAGCAGCTGGGTGGCAGTAGCGTGGTCGATGGCTGTGTTGCGAGGCTCTTCGCTGCCGATGGTCATCTCCAATCCTGGATCTGAGACAGTATACTCGGCTTTGACCTCAGCAGCGAAGATGTTGAGGGTGGTGCTCAGCAGGTGACGGTCGTCGGCTGGCACGGATATTACAGCGTATGCATAGGCAGCAATGGCATTGCGCAGGTTGCCGCCATCGATCTCGTTGATGTAGAGGTCTGTCTGCTTGGCCACCTTGGTCAGGTAACGACAGAGAATCTTGTTGGCACAGGCTCGTTGCAGGTGGATATCGCCGCCTGAGTGTCCGCCCTGCAGCCCTTTCACCTCAATACGGGCTGTATAATATCCAGCAGGAACTTCTACATCGGTGTAGGTCCACGTGCCTACGGTATCCACACCGCCTGCACAGCCAATGAAGATCTGTCCCTCGTCTTCGGAATCCAGATTCAGCAGGATGTCTGCATTCAGGAAGCCTGGCTTCATGGCGAAAGCACCCGTCAGACCTGTTTCTTCATCGCGGGTAAAGAGGCATTCTATTGGGCCGTGTTCTACCGTATCGTCAGTGAGGATAGCCAGCTCTGTGGCGCAACCTATACCGTTGTCGGCTCCTAAGGTAGTACCCTTGGCCCAAAGCCAGTCGCCCTTGATTTCAGTCTCGATAGGGTCTTTCAAGAAATCGTGCTCCACATCGCTGCGCTTGTCGCACACCATATCCATGTGACTTTGCAGGGCCACGGTCTTACGATTCTCATAGCCAGGGGTGGCAGGTTTGCGCATCAGCACATTGCCGCACTCGTCGGTATGGGTCTCCAGCCCATGTTTCTTTCCGAACTCCTGAAGGTAGGCTATCATCTGCTCTTCGTGCTTCGAAGGGCGTGGAACTTGGCATATTTCGTCAAAAAATCTGAAAACGCCAGCAGGTTTTAATTCTTTCTTTTCCATATTAAAAAATATTATCTATATTTGCACCGTTTTTCTGAAGTGACAACCTTCAGGCCGTCGCTTCGAGATGCAAATTTAAAAGAAAATGCTGAAAATTGTCTTACTTACATTGTTAATTGTTGCTATTTGTGTGGCACTTTTGGGCGTAAGGGTCTTTTTTTTCAAAAATCGGCGCTTTCCGCACATCCATGTAAGTGGCAACAAGGAGATGTACAAGCGTGGAATCACCTGCGTGGAGAGTCAGGACAAGGCTGCCCAGCACAAATCACGCTTGGCAGTGAATGAACGAAATAATAATTAAAAGTTAAACAATAAAGTATGAATAGAAATCTGAACAAACTGTTTTTGAGTTTGGCTGCTATTGCAGTAGTTTTAATTTTTGCCCAGTGCGCAGGTAATGCAGGCACTCCAGCTACCACCAATGCTCCAGAAGAGGACAATACCCTCAGCGGTCTGAAAGTGGCTTATGTGGATGTGGACTCTTTGTTGGCCAAGTATAATTTCTGCATCGACCTCAACGAGGCTTTGGTAAAGAAGAGTGAGAATGTACGTGCCACCCTCAATCAGAAGTCACGTGAACTGGAGAACCAGCAGAATGAGTTCCAGAACAAGTATCAGAACAATGCTTTCGCTTCTCAGGAACGTGCACAGCAGGAGTACAACCGTGTGGTGAAGCTGCAGGAGGATTTGCAGAAGCTGAGCGACCAGTTGCAGACTGAGTTGGCACAGGAGCAGGAGCGCAACAGCATTCAGCTCAACGACAGCATCAAGTCGTTTATGAACGATTTCGTGAAGGATAAAGGTTACAACTTCGTATTCACCAATACGGGCCTCGACAACCTGCTGTATGCAGACAAGGCTTTCGATGTGACCAAGGAAGTGGTGGATGGCTTGAATGCCCGCTACAATCCTGCGAAGTAAAAGTCAGTTCTATATATAATATAAGGAGTGGGTCGATTAAGACTCACTCCTTTTTATTGTCTGTCGCTTGATCCACCAGTCGATGAGCTGGCGGGCGATACTGAGTTTCTGGGGCAGGAGGGGGAGGTTATCTACCGTGAAGAACTTGGCATCGTTGAGCTCCTCTTCCTGGAGGGTGATTTCGCCACTCTCGTATTCGGCTGTGAAACCTACCATCAGGCCGCTGGGGTAGGGCCAAGGCTGACTCTTGAAGTAGCGGATGTTTTTGATGCGCAGTCCCACTTCTTCTTTCACCTCACGCCGTACACATTCTTCCAAGGTCTCGCCTGCTTCAAGGAAACCAGCCACCAGTCCGTGGAACTGCGTCTTCCAGTAGCGGTTGTGCACCAGCAAGGCTTCATCACCACGCATGATGAGCACGATGATGGCTGTGCTCACGGCTGGGAACATCTCGTAGCCGCATTGGGGACATTTCTTCATGATGGGGGTTTGTTGCTCCATCTTGCTTCCGCAGACAGGACAGAACTGACTGTGCTTGTCCCACCAGATAATCTGATACGCCTTGCCTGCTGCTAAGTAATCGCCAAAGGGCAACAGGTAATAGGTGGAGCGTAGCGGGCGCATTTCCCATTCGTCTGTAGGTTCTATGGACGCGGTGAGGTTGATGGCAAGCACTTCGCGTCCATCGTTGAGGAATACGTGGTGTACGTGATGGGTGTCGTCGAGCTGCATGGGGGCATGCTCGTCGTATGGTATGCTCATGCGACCATCGGCTTCGCGCTTAAGTAGCAACTTATCTTCAAAGAATATAAACCAGGGAGACATATTAATTGAGAATTGAGAATTGAAAATTGAGAATTAAACTTCGTTTGATTCTCGGCTGCACCTTGGGATAGAAAGCAAGCTTTCTCTCCGCTCGGTTTGCACGGGAATTGAAAAATAATGTATAATGTTCATCGTTTTATGTTTCTCGCATTCAGAGCCGCCTGGTATCGTCTGGCGTTTTGCATGTGCTGCGCCAGGGTGACGGCAAAGTTGTGCGTACCGCTGAAATCCTCTTTGGCACACATGAAGATGTAGTCATGATGTGCATAGTTCAACACCGCTTCAAGACCTGTCTTTGAAGGCACACGGATGGGGCCAGGAGGCAAGCCTGGATAAAGGTAGGTGTTGTAGGGAGAATCTACCGTGAGATCGGCATTGAGGATGCGACGGCGGTTGGCATCCTGCAAGGCAAACTTCACTGTGGGGTCGGCCTGCAGCAGCATGTGCTTGTGCAGGCGGTTCATGTACAGTCCAGCCACCACAGGCTTTTCAGCATCGTTGGCAGTTTCTTCTTCTACAATGGAGGCCAGGGTGGAGACTTCCAAAGGACTAAGTCCTATCTGCTGGGCACGGCTGCGGCGACTCGCACTCCAATAGGTCTGGTACTCACGTTGCAGACGTTCCATCAGGTTTTCTAAACTGATATTCCAATACATCTCATAGGTATCGGGCAGGAAGAGGCTATAGAGCGATGTGCGGTCAAAGCCCATGCTATGTATCAGCACTGTATCATTCAGTGCATCAGATACTTCCACTGAGTCTATCATCAATTGACGACCCAGACTTCCCGCAATTCGGTCGAGGGTGCGCACGCTGCCTATGGTTACATTGATGGGCTCCTGATAGCCGCGCAACAAGCGGCTGAGCAGGTGGTAGGCGTCATCATCGGGCAGGATAGGGTAGCGTCCTGTGCGGATTTGCGAGGGATAATCCTGATAGTCGGACATCCAATGCAGTCCCCAGCTGTGGGCAGGAGCACCTACCTTTTCTATCTTGGTAAATACAGAATCCACATTGTCGTCGCGATCAATGTAGATGTAGCATTTCTGCGACGGATGAAACTGGGGGGTGAATACCAACCAGTAGAAGGTCACAGCCACAGCGGCAGCTGCCAGTAACAGTGCTACTAAGTTGCCTATCAGGATATTTCTGCTCTTTTTCTTCATGGGCTTGCAAGCATTTATACAAAAAAACCGCCATCATGTGTTGAGGCGGTTATTTCTTGGAGCCACTTGCCAGACTTGAACTGGCGACCTACGCGTTACGAATGCGTTGCTCTACCGACTGAGCTAAAGTGGCGGGGCTTTTCGTTTTTCAGAAAGCGGTGCAAAGGTAAGTGATTTTTTTCAATCAAACAAACTTTTGAACTTTTTAAATATTTTTTCTTTCACAGACATATTGGGCTTGAAATTGTCAGAGCCTTGCATCTGTTCCAGTGCTTTCTTCTCGTCGCGGCTCAATGTTTCTGGCACATAGATACTTACATTTACTATCTCGTCACCCTTGCCATAGCCGTTTACATCAGGTAAGCCCTTGCCGCGCAGACGCAGGGTCTTTCCAGGCTGCGTACCAGCATCGATGTTCACCTTTACCCTGCCATCAATGGTTGGAATCTCCACCTTGCCACCCAGGGCAGCTGTTGGGAAGTCGAGCAAGAGATTATAGACGATATCGTTGCCATCGCGAAGCAACTCCTTGTCTTTTTCCTCTTCAATCACGATGAGCAGGTCGCCCGTGATACCGTTGTGCTTTCCAGCATTGCCCTTGCCGTTCATCACCAACTGCATGCCTTCGGCCACACCTGCAGGAATCTTCACATTCACCACTTCCTCGCCAAAGACGATACCTTCACCTGCACATTCCTTGCACTTGTTCTTTATGATACGGCCTTCGCCACCACAAGTAGGACAGGTGCTGCGTGTCTGCATGGTGCCAAGGATAGTCTGTTGGCTCTTGATTACAGTACCTGTACCCTTGCAGTTAGGACAGGTGTCTGTGCCGCCATTTCCTTCAGCACCAGTGCCATGGCAATGGCTGCAAGGTACATACTTGCGCAGCTTGAACTTCTTCTCCGTGCCTGTAGCAATTTCCTGCAGGGTGAGGCGGGCACGCACACGCAAGTCGGAACCACGATGCTTCCGAACCTGGGTCCCACCTGATGAGAAACCGCCGCCAAAACCGCTGAAACCACCGCCAAAGCCAGTATGTCCGCCAAAGATATCGCCAAACATAGAGAAGATATCGTCCATGGACATGCTACCGCCAAAGCCGCCAAACGGACCGCCGTTGCCAGCAGCACCGCTCACGCCTGCACGTCCGAACTGGTCGTAACGCTGACGCTTTTCTGGATCGCTCAGCACACCATAGGCTTCGGCAGCCTCCTTGAATTTCTCCTCAGCCTCCTTGTCGCCCTGATTGCGGTCTGGGTGGTACTGGATGGCTTTCTTGCGGTAGGCCTTCTTGATTTCGTCAGGCGTAGCGTCTTTCTTAACACCTAATATTTCGTAGTAGTCTCTTTCTTCCATAACAATGTGTAGTTTTTATTTGCCAATCACCACTTTGGCGTGGCGTATTACTTTGTCGTTGAGTGTATAGCCTCTTTGCACACAGTCCAGCACTTTGCCTTTGAGTTCCTCTGAAGGAGCATCGATCAAAGCAATGGCCTCGTGAAAATCAGTGTTTAATGCTTGGCCCTCAGTCATGATGGGTTTCACACCATTTTGCTCCAGTGTCTGCATGAACTTGTTGTAAATCAGTGCCACACCTTTGCGAACGGCTTCTACATCGGTAGCTTTCTCCATCGTCTGCATGGCGCGTTCCATATCATCTACAATGGGCAGGATGCTGGTCAATGCCTTCTCACTGCCGTTCAAGATGAGTTCGGCTTTCTCCTTGAGCGTGCGCTTGCGGTAGTTGTCAAACTCTGCGCTCAGTCGTAAGTAGCGGTCGTTGAGCTCAGCAGCCTTTTCCTCAGCCTCTTTCAACTTGCCTTCCCACTCGTCGGCTACCTCTGCACCCTGCTCCTGGGTTTCAGTTTGTTCATCAGTGGCTTCAGCTACAGGCTGAGTTTCCTGAGCTTCTGCTTCTGTCTGAGCGATTTCCTCACTCACCTTTTCTTTCAGCTCTTCTTCCTTATTGTTTTCTACATTAGGATTCATTTTCTTATATTGTTTTTTATATGTATGCAAATTCTTTTTCATAGCATTCTGTATTTAGTCAAACCTATGGCAGCAAAAAGTTTGCCAAAACGGTCAGACTGGCATCTTTGTCAGTAAAATACCCCTTCAACTAGCAATAATGGCAGAGAGGATGGTTGATATTCGAAAAAGTTTGCTACATTTGCACATTAGAATCAAAAAAACGGATACGATGAAGAAATATTTGATTTTGTGTGCCCAGATTGTGGTGTTCATGTTGCTCATGGGGATTTTCATGGTGGTTGGTGTGGGGGTGCTTGCAATCCTTGGCTTTAATCTACAGAATTTAGGAGATGCCAGTTCGGGCATTATCTCTGTAGCTTTGCAAGAGCTGGTGATGCTGGGCTCCATAGCGCTGGCTGCTTTTGTCATCCTGCATTGGTGGGAAAAGAAGCCTTTCTCCGACTTGGGCTTTTCTTTCTGGGGCAGAGGAAAGGACATCTTTTGGGGCTTTCTCACGGCGTTGGTGCTCTATGCCATCGGATTCAGTGTTTCGTTGTTCTTCGGCTGGGTGAAGATAGTGGACGTGGGCTTTTATGCCTATGATTTCTGCCTCTACTTGGTGTTGATGCTCTTTGTGGGTATGGCCGAGGAACTGATGTGCCGAGGTTTCCTGTTGGGGCGTATGCTCAATGTAGGAATGCATCCATTGTTGGCTCTGTTGCTTTCGTCACTGTTCTTCGCTTCCCTGCATTTGGGCAACAATGGTATATCTACCTTTGCCTTCATCAACCTAACCTTGGCTGGCATTCTCTTGGGAGCCACCTATTTATATACGCGTAACCTGGCGTTCCCCATCATCCTTCATGCTTTCTGGAATTTCATTCAGGGTGGCGTGCTGGGCTATGCCGTGAGCGGTAGTGAGAAAGTTAATTCAGTGTTCACCATAGCCTTGGATGACAACACGCTGATGAATGGCGGTGAGTTTGGCTTCGAAGCCTCTCTGGTTTGCACCATCCTCATGGTAGTGTTTATCATGATTCTGCTGCGTTATGTAGGGCCAAGGCTGAAAGTGCAGAAGAATTGAGAATTGTTATCAGATTAATCACTATTATTGTATAAAAAGATGAAGAAAGTTCTGTTTTTAACGGCTGCCCTTTGCATGAGCATGGCATCTTCTGCGCAATATCGCAGAACCCCTACGCCCAACGATACGCTCCAGTCGGTGCGTGTGAATGGCGACAAAGTAACTTTTAGTATCTATGCTCCACAGGCTCAGACAGTGACGTTGAGTGGCGATATCATGGCCCGCGACCTGAAGTTTGTGAAAGCCGACAATGGCGTTTGGAGTGCCACATTGCCCAATGTGGCTCCTGGCAACTACCGCTACAGCTTCGTGGTTGATGGTGTGAATACTTACGACCCTAAGGGTGGTGAAATAACGGGCGAGACCCGTGCCGTTGCCAAAGTGCAACCTACAGGCGATGAGTTTTTTGCCATGAAAAATGTGCCTCATGGTGCCATTGCACAGCGTTATTACTTCTCCAAGACCCTGAACCAGATGCGCCGTATGCATGTATGGACACCTGCTGGCTATGAGAAGAGCAGCGACAAACTGCCTGTGCTCTACTTGGTGCATGGTGGTGGCGATACTGATAATTCGTGGCCAGGTGTGGGTGCTGCTGGTCTGATATTGGACAACCTGTTGGCCGAGGGCAAGATAGTGCCTATGGTGGTGGTGATGCCCAATGGCAGCATTGACACTCCGAGCGGCAATGTGCACGATGAGGTGCCTATCTTCGCTGATGACATGGTGACAAGCATCATCCCTTACATTGAGGACAATTACCGTGTGTTGACTGATGCCGATCATCGTGCTATGGCTGGTCTTTCAATGGGTGGCATGGAGACAATGGAGACTGTGACTTATCATACTGAGATGTTCAAGTATATGATTGTGCTGAGTTCAAGCTATGCTCCTGGTAACAAGGAGAAGTATGAGATGGAACGTGCTCACTTGAAACAGATTGTCAAGGAACTGAATAACTACAAGATAGTGCTCTTCACGCAGGGGGGGCCTGAGGATATTGCCTACAACAACTGCAAGGAGACATTGAAGCTCTACGATGAGGCTGGCATTAAATATGAGTTTACAGAGGCTCCTGGTGGTCATAGCTGGCACACCTGGCGCAATGACTTGCATAACTTTGCGCCGAGACTGTTTAAATAGTCACTTCGGCGCTTTCGTATAGACGAAGAAAGCGATGAAGGCATAGAGGATGTTGGGAACCCACACGGCAAGCATGGGCGGCATGTTGGCATTCACCGCAAAGGTGGAGGAGATGGTCTGGAACAGGATGTAGCTGAAGCTCAATCCTAAGCCTACACCCAAGTTCCACCCCATGCCGTTCTTGCTTTTGCGGGCAGCCAACGAAGCACCTATGATGGTGAGAATGAATGAGGCAAACGACATGGCGATGCGTTTGTGGTACTCTATCTCAAATACTTGCAGATTGGCAAAGCCTCGTTCCTTTTGGCTGTTGATGTAGGTGCGCAATTGTGGACTGGTGAACATCTCCTGCTGGTTTTTCATCACCACAAAGTCGCTGGGGGTCATGTAAAGCACAGTATCGACCTCATTGCCTCGAAGTATGGTTTCGCGCATGCCGTCGAGGTTGCGTATCATAAAATTCTTGATAATCCAATGATAACCTTTCTGAATGGTATCGTATTCTATGGTTCGGGCCGTGAGGTGTGATACCAATTGCTTGTCGTCGTCAAACTTGTCGAGCGAGAAGCGATAGCCCGTCTTGTTTACCTGTTCAAAGCGCTCTATGTAGGCTATTACGCCCGTATCGACCTGTAGCTGAAGGTTGCGGGTGGTATTGGTGCGTCGCTGTTTGTAGTATTTATCCTCGAAATTGATGCGAGTGACACTGCCTCTCGGTATGATATAAGCACCTAATAGTAAGGTAAGTACAGTGATGATGGCAGCAGAGACCATGTAAGGGCGTAACAGGCGCTTGAAGCTCACGCCTGAGGCAAACATAGAAATGATTTCAGAGTTTTCCGCCAGCTTGGAGGTAAAGAATATAACAGAAATGAAGACGAACAATGGACTGAAGAGGTTGGCGAAGTAGGGCACAAAGTTGGCGTAATAGTCGAAAACAATGGCTCTCCAAGGCGCTTCATGATCCATGAATTTGTCCATCTTCTCGTTGAAGTCGAAGATGACGGCGATGGAGATGATCAGCAAAATGGAAAAGAAATAGGTACCCAAGAACTTGGCTATGATGTAATAATCCAGTCGCTTGAGGTAACCTCCAAAGCTGAAAATATGTTTAAGCTTCTCTTTCAATGCTCAATGTTCAACGTTTAATATATAATGTATAATGTTTATTGTTTAATGCTTAACTCCCTTAAAGTCTCCTGCTTACATTCTCCAGCATCTCAGGTTGCCACTGCATAAAATCGCCGGCAATGATGTGACGACGAGCCTCGCCCACTAACCACAGGTAGAATGCCAGGTTGTGCAGCGAAGCCACTTGTAGAGCCAACAGTTCTTGGGCGTGGAACAGATGGCGCAAGTAAGCTTTGGAGTAGAGGGTATCTACGTAGGAGGCACCGTCTTCTTCAATAGGTGAGAAGTCGGTTTCCCATTTCTTATTCTTGATGTTGATGATGCCCTGCTTCGTGAACAACATACCGTTGCGCCCATTGCGCGTAGGCATCACACAGTCGAACATATCCACACCACGTGCGATAGATTCCAGAATGTTGGCAGGCGTGCCCACTCCCATTAGGTAGCGGGGCTTGTCTTTTGGAAGGATGGAGTTGGTAAGTTCTATCATCTCATACATCATTTCCACAGGCTCGCCTACGGCCAGTCCGCCAATGGCATTGCCATCAGCTTCCTTGGAAGCAATGTACTCAGCACTTTGACGGCGCAAGTCAGGATAGACACACCCCTGCACAATGGGGAACAGTGCCTGGTAGTAGCCGTATTTTGGTTCTGTCTCCTGATAGCGTTTCACACAGCGGTCCAGCCAGCGGTGGGTGCGCTCCATCGACTCCTTGGCATAGTGGTAATCGGCTGTCCCTGGTGTACATTCGTCGAAAGCCATGATGATGTCAGCTCCTATAGAACGCTCTGTATCCATAACATTCTCAGGGGTGAAGAAGAGTTTACGTCCGTCGATGTGCGAACGGAATTCCACGCCTTCCTCTTTCATCTTACGGATGTCGGTGAGGGAAAAGACCTGAAAGCCGCCACTGTCAGTAAGCATAGGTCTATTGAAACCGTTGAAGCGGTGCAATCCGCCTGCCTGTTCCAATACGGGTAGTCCTGGGCGTAAAAGCAGGTGATAGGTGTTGCCCAAGATAATCTGTGCTTTCACATCGTGGAGCAAATCCGTCACTTGTATTCCTTTGACAGAACCCACTGTTCCTACAGGCATGAAAATAGGGGTCTCTATCTGTCCGTGGTCAGTAGTGAGCAGTCCGGCACGTGCTTCACTTCTGGTGTCGGTATGTTGTAGTTCAAATTTCATCTTCTTTTTCAGCTTGCTTCTCAGGTTTCACTGTGAGATCGAGCGGTTGTTTCACCAGCTTTTTCTCAAGGGCCAGTTCCAGCACTTCTTTCACATCGTGCACAAAGTGGAAGGTCAATCCTTTTACATAGATGGGGTTAACCTCTTCAATGTGCTTACGATTCTCTGCCGACAGGATAATTTCCTTGATACCTGCGCGTTTGGCTGCCAGAATCTTTTCCTTGATACCACCTACGGGCAGCACCTTGCCGCGAAGGGTCATCTCACCTGTCATGGCGATGTGGTCTTTGACCATGCGTTGGGTGAAGACAGAAGCCAAAGCGGTGGTCATGGTGATGCCTGCCGACGGACCATCTTTGGGTATGGCACCTTCAGGCACATGCAGATGTACATCCCAGTTTCTGAACACTTCGGGGTCGATGCCCAACAGGGTGGGGTGAGCCTTGATATACTCTAATGCCAGCATGGCGCTTTCTTTCATTACGTCACCTAAGTTGCCTGTGAGGGTGAGCTGCCCCTTGCCTCGATGCAGGCTGGTTTCAATGGTAAGCGTCTCGCCACCTACCGAAGTCCAAGCCAGCCCAGTTACGCATCCTGCATACTCATTGCCTTCGTATTTATCATGCTTGAAGTCTGGTATTCCTAAATAAGACTTCAGGTCTGTAGGTTTGATTTCTGCATTGGCAACTCCTTCGCGTGCAAGTTCCAAGGCTTTTTTACGCATGATTTTGGCTATCTGTCGCTCTAACTGGCGTACACCGCTCTCGCTGGTATAGTCTTGGATAATATTGACCAAAGTAGATTTGGGGAACTTTAGGTCTCCCTTCTTCAAGCCGTTGGCTTCCAGTTCCTTGGGTACTAGATGATGGCGGGCTATCTCGACTTTTTCTTCGGCTAAATAGCCGCTCACCTCTATCATCTCCATACGGTCGAGCAGGGGTTGGGGGACGTTCTGCAGGTTGTTGGCTGTGGCGATAAACAGAACCTTCGACAGGTCAAAGTCCACATCGAGGTAGTTGTCGTGGAAAGCATTGTTCTGCTCAGGGTCGAGCACTTCCAACAAGGCTGCAGATGGGTCACCTTGTACGCCTTGACCCAACTTGTCCACCTCGTCGAGTACCAGCACAGGGTTGGAAGAACCTGCTTTAGCCAGCCCTTTCATGATGCGGCCAGGCATGGCACCTATGTATGTCTTACGATGTCCGCGAATCTCTGCTTCGTCATGCACACCACCCAATGACATACGTATGTATTTGCGCTTTAGGGCAGTAGCAATGCTTTTGCCGAGTGAAGTCTTGCCCACTCCGGGAGGGCCGTAGAGACAGAGGATAGGCGATTTCATGTCGTTTTTAAGCTTCAGAACGGCCAGATGTTCCAAAATGCGTTCCTTCACCTTCTCCAGACCGTAGTGGTCGCGGTTGAGCACACGCTCAGCGTTCTTGATGCTCAGGTTGTCTTCGGTATAGATGCCCCAAGGCAAACCCATGAGGGTTTTGAGGTAAGTAAGCTGCACACTGTAGTCGGGACTTTGGGTATGCATGCGTTCCAGTTTATCCACTTCCTTCAAGAAAATTTTTCGTACTTCATCGCTCCATTTGATAGTGCGTGCCTGCTCGCGCATCTCCTCGATATCGCGTTCGGAGCTGGCACCACCTAATTCATCTTGGATGGTCTTGATTTGTTGCTGTAGGAAGTACTCGCGTTGCTGCTGGTCAATGTCCTCACGGGCACGCATCTGGATAGACATCTTAATCTCGGCCAGCTGTACCTCTCTGTTCAGAAGCTCCAAAAGGTGATAGGCGCGACCTTTCAGGCTGTCTGTCACCAAGAGTGCCATCTTGTCGTTCTTGTTCAGAGGGATGTTGCCACAGATAAACTCGATAAGGAATATATTGTCTTTAATGTTGTTCAATGCAAACTGGCTTTCGTTTTGCATGAAGTTGCTAGCTTTGATGTAACGGCTCATCAGTTCGCGCACAGACTCTGAAAGAGCCAGAAACTCTTTGTCATTGCGTGCTGGTAACTTATCAGTCAAAGACATCACCATGCCACGCATGTAAGGCTCTGTTTCAGTGATGCTCAACAGTTCAAAACGCTGATAGCCCTGAAGAATTACGGTAGAGGTATGGTCTGGCATCTCCAGGATGCGTATGATTTTGGCTATGGTTCCTACAGAATGTAGATCTTCGGCCATCGGAAATTCTGTCTCAGCCATCTTCTGGCAGATGACGCCTATAGGCTTGTGTTTCTTTTCAGCTTCCTTCACCAAGCGTAGCGATGAGCGTCGGCCAATGGAAACGGGCATCAGCACACCAGGAAAGAGCACCATGTTGCGTAGTGGTAAGATGGGTATAGTTTCATCTATTTCAACAGTCATCAATTCGCCTGCATCACCCTCAAAATCTGCTATCACAGAGAAATTCCCCTGTGGAGCTGCATCTTCTTCTTGTGTAAAATAAGGTATCTTCATTGTATTCACGTAATCTTGTTTGCAAGCAAAGAGGTATAAACTTTTTGCTATGAGTTGCAAATTTACGTCTATTTCTTCATTTTATTGTGATGTTATCTCTTAAAAAGACAAAAAGAAAGCCATTTTTCGTCAGATTTTGGCAAGAATGCCTATTTTTGTGCACTGTATGGCAAACGGATACTTCAAATTTAAACAGTTTACCGTGTGGCACGATCGTTGTGCCATGAAGGTAGGGACCGACGGGGTTCTCCTTGGCGCGTGGGCTTCGTTGGAACATACTCCCAACGATTCTTCGCTACGAATGCTCGATGTGGGCTGTGGTAGCGGACTCATTGCCTTGATGCTGGCGCAACGCTTTACACAGGCAAAGGTAGTAGGTGTGGAACTGGATGACGAGGCGGCTACACAGGCTAAGGAAAATGTAATTGCTTCTCCTTGGAGCGACCGTGTGGAGGTGATGCATGGTGATTTCTGCTGTTATCAACCTGAATTACCTTTTCACCTCATAGTGAGCAATCCTCCTTATTTTGTAGATGCGCTACGTCCACCTAAGGATGAACGTTCGCTGGCTCGTCACGTTTCTGCCACAAGTCTCAACTATGAAACTTTGTTTGCGCATAGTCGTACCATGTTGGCTCCTGATGGAAACGTGTGTGTGATATTGCCTGCAGAGGTACAGTCGATGGTGGTGGATGCAGCTGTCAGAAACGGGTTGCATGTGACACGAAGACTTCAGGTATTTACCAAGCCTGGAAAACTGTTGCGTCGTGTGTTGATTTCGTTCTCCACACAGCTTGTTGCTCCTTTCACTGCATCACTATGCCTGATGAATGGGGATGGGAGCCGAAGTTTTGAATACCAGATGCTGACAGAAGAGTTTTATTTGAAATAAAAAAGTCCCGAATTTAAATTCAGGACTTTCTCAGCGGTGCGTACGAGACTCGAACTCGTGACCCCATGCGTGACAGGCATGTATTCTAACCAACTGAACTAACGCACCAATTTGGTTTTGCGTTTGCAAAGTTAGTGTATTTTTTATAATCTGCAAAATTTTTAGCGATTAAGTTTCTTAATTCCTTCAAAAATCTCTTCATTGAACTGTCTGATGCCGTTCAGCATCACTTCTTGAGTGCGTTCTAGTACATTGCCTTCGTGCTCTGAAGATTCTGGTTCTTCTGGAGTAATCACCTTCAATCCTGCAGGGATAATATTTACATAGATGTCTTTTCCCATCATGATAGGGTCGCCATCGAAATGGGCCACTCCTGAGTGCTCGCGATGAATATGGAGCGACTTGCAACGGAAAGTCTTGATGTGACTGTTCTGGTCAATGGTCTTGTTGAACAACTGGAAAGTGAGCGAAGGCACATCGAGCAATGTAAACGGCTCCAGCACAGTGATGTCAAGCAGGCCATCAGTCAGGGATGCACGTGGGGCGATGAAGGCATTGTTCCCATATTGTGCTGCGTTTCCGCAAGCTATTACAAAAGCTTGATAATGCTCTGTATTACCTTCTATATCCAGTTCGTAGGTCTCAGGCTTGTAGCTCAGGTTTTCGCGCAGCGTTTTCTCCACGTAGGTCAGTGGTCCGCGCTTGCCCGATTCTGCAAACTTCAAACTTATGAAGGCATCGAATCCCACACCACAGGTGCAGAAGAATAGTTGGCCGTTTATCTTTCCGTAGTCTATGGTTTCTATGTATCCATTGTTCAGTATGTCAATAGCCTTGCGGGCATTGGTGGAGATGTGCAGATGGCGTGCCAGTCCATTTCCAGAGCCGCAAGGAATGATGCCTAAAGCTGTGTTGGTATGAACCAGCGAGCGGGCAATCTCGTTTACAGTTCCATCACCTCCAATAGCAACAGCAGCAAAGTCACCTCGTTCAGCACTTTCGTTGGCTAACACGATGGCGTGTCCGGCATATTCTGTCTTGATGATTTCATAGTCGTACTTATCCAAGTCGAGCCGTTCGCCTATGAGCTTGTATATCTGCTCCTTCCCTTGGGTGCCAGAGATAGGATTGACGATGAATGTTACTTTTTTCTTATCTGTTGTCATAGTCAGGGGATGGTTTTTATTTTAGTACACCGATGGGGTATTGCATAGTGACGCAATGAAGCGAACCGTGCTGGCTGATCAACGGTCGGCAATCCACTCCTACTACTTGCAGAGTGGGGAAGGCTGCTTGCAATACCTGTCGTGCCTGCTCATCGGCAGGTTGCTGGTAAGTAGGATAGAGCACAGCCTGGTTCATTATCAAAAAGTTGGCATAGGTGGCTGGTAGTCGTTCTCCATCTTCCCATACAGGTGCTGCCATAGGCAGGGGGAATAGTTGGTAGGGAGTGCCGTTGGCTTGGCGGAATGATTTCAGTTCTTCTTCCATCAGTCGTAAGGCCTCAAAATGTTCATCTTGAGGGTCTGTACATTGTACGTAGGCGATGGAAGATGCTGAACAGAATCGTGCCAAGGTATCAATGTGGCTATCAGTATCATCACCACGTAGTGTTCCGTGATGCAGCCAGAGTATACGCTCCACGTGGAGTGCTGCTTTCAGTTGCTCTTCTATTTCTACTTGGTTAAGTTTAGGATTACGGTTTTTATTGAGCAGACATTCAGTTGTGGTGAGTAAGGTGCCACAACCGTCTGACTCAATGGAACCTCCTTCAAGCACAAAGTCCAGGTGGTTTTCATAAGTGCCATGAAGAAGTTGAGCATCAACCAATTTTTTGGTAATCTGATTGTCGAGTTCGGAAGGGAATTTATTGCCCCACCCATTGAAACAAAAGTCCAGAAGATGGGGCTTGATGCTGTCGGTTAGGGTAATAGCTCCATGATCTCGTGCCCAGGTGTCGTTGGTGGCACAGGCAAAGAAACGAACATTTTCCATGTTTACAGTATCGGCAATCTGCGTTTGCACAGCCTCGGGATCTGGAGTGACGATGAGGAGTAACTCACGTGCAGCTATTTCCTTAGCTATCTGTTTGAAACAGGCTTGCACCTCATGAAGCATGTATGCCCAATCGGTATCTTGGTGAGGCCAAGTGAGTTGGATTCCGCTTTGGGGATACCATTCAGCGGGTAAAATAGGGGAACTCTGCTCCACCATCAGTTCTGTGAATTGTGGAGCTTCCAATTGTAATTCATCACTTCGTCTGTTGAAGAATGGATTTTGTATATTAATTCCCATAATGCTTTCCTTTTTCGACTGCGAAGATACGGCAAAAAGGGGAGAAAACAAAAAGAGATTGCCAAATTCTTGACAATCTCTTTTGTGAGCGGAAAACGAGACTCGGACTCGCGACCCCAACCTTGGCAAGGTTGTGCTCTACCAACTGAGCTATTTCCGCATAAAATTTGCAGAATTATATGTGGCATTCTCGGCTGCATTCGGCAAACTCAAACAAGTTTGGCTTTGCTCTCATTTGCACGAGAATTCCGCTAAATAACCTTCAAATTTTCAAAGAAAAGTTCTTTGAATAAGATTTACTATTAGTAACTTAGTGCCCAAGAAAGGACTCGAACCTTCACGCCTCGCGGCACACGCACCTGAAACGTGCGCGTCTACCAATTCCGCCACTTGGGCTTATTCATATGGTCACTTTCAGTAACTGAAAAGTGAAGAGAATGAGACTCGAACTCACACGACACAATTGTCACTACCCCCTCAAAGTAGCGCGTCTACCAATTCCGCCATCTCTCCATTATTTCAATTCTTATTCAAAGAACGCTGTATCGTAAGTTTGTCTGTGCCCAAGAAAGGACTCGAACCTTCACGCCTCGCGGCACACGCACCTGAAACGTGCGCGTCTACCAATTCCGCCACTTGGGCTTTTAGGCAATCTTTCAATACATCGAGCGGAAAACGAGACTCGGACTCGCGACCCCAACCTTGGCAAGGTTGTGCTCTACCAACTGAGCTATTTCCGCATTTGCTTCTTTAAGCGGATGCAAAGGTAAGCAATATTTTTATTCTGACAAGCGTTTTTTGCTTTTTTTTTCAATCCATACGATTTTTATAGTCCTCATAAGTGAAATTTCGATAGATGATTGCTCTATCATCAGAAGTCCATAGTCCAATGGAGGGGTGAGGAATGCCATTGAACATGTTGGTCTTGACAGTGGTATAATGTATCATATCTTCAAAAACAATCAGTTCGCCAATCTGAAGCGGATGATCAAAGCTCCAATATCCGATATAGTCGCCGCTAAGACAGGAATTACCTCCCAAACGATAAACATAGGGGCCTTCATCGCCAAAAACAGCTCCTGTAATGACGGGTTGATAGGGCATTTCAAGACAGTCGGGCATGTGGCAGGTGAAACTCACGTTGAGAATGGCGGTTTGAATACCTCTGTTTTCCACTATATCGACTACTTTGGCTGTAAGCACGCCCGTCTGCCAGGCAAAGGCCGAGCCTGGC
>Ga0310786_10001908_pt1 | contig 32952 bp, 33 predicted proteins | sample AusTroGonzalo_MG_FD_203881 | JGI IMG/M metagenome (GOLD analysis project Ga0310786, IMG submission 203881) | Bovine rumen microbial communities from tropical cattle in Woodstock, Queensland, Australia - Gonzalo_03 (v2) (version 2) | ecosystem: Host-associated > Mammals > Digestive system >...
CATATCTGCAGCTCAGTCATGAGTTTCTCAGATTTTGTGTTTTTTACCTGTATAGAAAAGAATTCTCTCACTTACAGTAGTTTTTCAGGCATCAATGTGAGCCATGATACCAATGTTTCTAACCTTCTCTAAAGGTGTTGCTTGTGCCATTTCTTCAAATATTTAAAGTATTAAAATTTCTGTTTTGCAAAAAAATGCAAAATTTTCGGTACAAAATATAAAAAAAACGACTCTTTTTTCAAGTAAAAATTGAATAAATTTTTCATTGAATAGATATCAAAATTTAATATATTCGTAATAATTATCATTTAAACAAATGGAATGCAACTGTTCATAACAAATTTCAAAATAAATTGAGATAAAATAGATATAGAAAACTCTGAAATCTTAGACCAAATTAGAAAAGTTTTAAGGATGAAAATTTGAGATACAATTTTTATACAAAATAATAATACTAGATTTGAAATAGAAATCACAAATCGAAATGATAAATGCTTTTGGTGAAAAATAATCAATGAATATAACTTCAATCAAAAAACACAATGAAATAGTATAGCTATAGCCATGCCAAACAAATGGGATAAAATTGAATTATTAGTTCAAAAAATAACAGAAATATGAATCAAAAATATTTATTTCTGGCCAAGTGAAAGATCTATAATAAGAGAACGAAATGAAAAAAAACACGAAAGACTAAAAAAAATAGCAAAAGAAGCAGTAGAACAATCTTGGTGACGATTTACTCCAGAAATAACATTTATAAAAAACATCTCCGAAATAATTGAATGAAAAAATATAGTAGTTTTCGATAAAACTGACAATATAGAATCATTTAATGACAGAAAATTTAATAAAGAATTTGAAAACACATTGTGAATTATCTGACCGGAATGATGACTAACAGAAAATGACTATAAAAATTTTAGGAATAATTATAAAACGATATCTCTGTGAGATACCGTTCTAAGGGCAGAAACTGCAGGAATAATCGCTTCACGATTATTAAAAAATATTAATCTAATTTAAATCAAGCACATTCTAATCATCTCCTTATATACAAAGGATCATGAGCATTTTCCAATGCTGTTTCTATAGTAATATCTCAGCTTGCAATATATCTTATCAAAGAATCATCCATCAATTGCATTCAGATTTTTTTATTTGAAAATATTACATTATTAATTTGATGTAATTTATTTTCCCTTATTGTATTAGCAACCGAAACATTATTTAATAATATTTCATGTATAGCAATAACTCATCAATTTTTTCTCTTTATCAATTTTTGTATAATAATTCAAACCATATTTTCTGAAAGTTGATTCGTCATCTGTGCCTGTTCATCCATAGGAACCATAGATATAATCCTATTTATAGCTTGTTCAGCAGATCTTGAGTGAATTGTTGTCAAAACTAAATGTCATGTTTCTGCCAAGGACATAGCATACCTCAAAGATTCTGCATCCCTAATTTCTCCAAAAAGTATCACGTCTGGCCTTTGTCTAACTGCATACTTCATAGCAGTAGCAAAACTTGTAACATCAGTTCACAATTGTTTTTGTTCAAAAACACACATTTTAGGTTGAAAGATATACTCTATTGGATCTTCAATTGTAATAATATGTTTATAACTAGTTTGATTCAATTCCTCTATCATAGCAGCCAACGTTGTAGATTTTCATGATCATGTAGGTCATGATAAAAATACTATTCATCAAGATTTATGTGCTAAAGTCTTCAATATTGGAGGCAATCATAGATCGTCAATAGTTGGAACTTTTTCAGCCAAAAGCCTAGAAACAATCATAACATGTCATCTTTGCAAACTAACATTTATCCTATAACGCCTACCATGTATTGAATATCATAAATCAACACTTTTATTTTCATAAAAAGAATCATCATTTTCTAATAAAATATCTTTAAAATCATTCAAAATTTTATCATCTAATACACTCGCACCAGAAACTCTTAAAACATTTTGATCTACCCTAAGAACAGGAACTTCTCAATAAGTTAAATAAATATCAGAAGCTTCATATTGAGTCATCAAATGAAACAAAAAAGACAAATACTCTTTTGCATCTACATCATCACCAAGGGGTTCACGAAATTGACTATCTCTAGAAATTTCTGGAACTATAATATCTCATGATTTTGACATAATATTTATAATAAAATATAAAACATACACATTATAACCAAACAATATCAATTTGTCAAATTTTTACAGACTTTTTTAATCACAAAATCAATTGTAAATTAAATGAGTTTATATATAATGCATACATTATGACTTTTTGTTTATAAACTCAATACAACGCTATGAAAAAACTTATCAAAAAAATTACTGGTTACGAAAAAATGTATGATACCATAAAAAATAGTTTCATTTACCAATCATGGAAAAAAATTAATTGAAAATTAGCCAATTTCATAAATTGAAATCCTTCAAAAGATTTTTTCATAATAGGAGTCACATGAACAAACGGAAAAACAACCACAGCAAATATGTTACACAAATTATTTAGTGATTTAGTTTGACCTACTGTTATGATTAGTACAGCTTGTATCAAAATATGAGATCAAACTATGGTAAACGAAAAAAAAATGACATCATTAGATGTATATGATTTACAAGGAATTTTGGCTGATGCAAAAAGCCAATGATGTAAAATTGCTATATTAGAAGCATCTTCACAATGACTAGACCAAAATAGATTTGAATGAATAAAATTCGACTATGCAATACTAACAAATGTAACTAGAGACCACTTAGATTACCACAAAAACATGGATGATTACGCAATGGCAAAGAAAAAATTATTTAAATACGTATTGGGAAACTGAAAAAACACTAAATATGCGACATTCCCATCTGATGATAAAACTTGAAGAATGCGATTTAATGAACTTGCTTTTGACAATAAAGTTACTTTTTGATTACAAAATTCAGCAACTCTAAAAGCAGAAAATATAATAGAATGAAAAAATAATACCACTTTCGATATCAGATATCTATGAAATCTATATCATGTAGATACGCCATTGTTGTGAAATTACAATATTTACAATTATTTAGCAGCACTAAGTGTGTGAATCCAAATATGATTAAATATCCAAGATTGCATAATATCTTTGTCTCAATTTACAGGAGTTAGTTGAAGGATGGAAAAAGTAGAAAATGGCTGAGTTACTTACTTTATTGATTTTGCACATGATCCAGACGCCTTAGACAAGACATTACATTTTTTGAAAAAAATAAAATGAAATCACAATTTAATATTAGTTTTCTGAGCACCATGAAATAGAGATACTGGAAAGAGACCAGAAATGGGTACAATATGATGAAATTTTGCAGATATAATTATTGCTACAGATGATGATCCAGATTCAGAAAATAGATTAAAAATATTAAATCAACTAACTGAAAATATACAAAAAGATAAGGATTTACAAAAGAAATTATACATAATACCTGAAAGATATTTAGCTATAAAATTTGCAACCGAAATTGCAAAGCCTTGAGATATAGTGATGTTAGCTTGAAAATGACATGAACCAATACAACGAACTAATTTCTGAACTAGGAAATGGAATGATAAAGAAAAACTACTAGAAATACTAAAAAATAATGAAAAATGAAGAATGAAAAAATAATAATTTCAAAATCATTCATTATTCATTTTTAATCACTAATTCTAAATCATACCATGAATTACGTTGTTTTAGATATTGAAACCACTTGATTATCAAAATATAAACACAAAATCACAGAAATTGCAGCAATAAAGTTCGATTGACATAATATAATATGAGAGTACCAAACTTTAATAAATCCTGAAAGAAATATTCCGACAGAGATAACTAAATTAACTTGAATCACAAATGAAATGGTAAGTGATGCCCCAAAATTTATGGAAATAATTCCAAATTTTTTGAATTTTATACAAGATGATATTATAGTAGCACACAATGCCAGTTTTGATTATGGTTTTATTTCTGAAAACATATATAACCATACAGGTAAACGAATTTGCAATGATTGCCTCTGTACCAGAAAATTAGCAAATAGATTACTTCCAGATTTGCCTAAAAAAAATTTATGAACAATTTGCGAATATTTATCACTAAAAAATGAACGTGCACATAGAGCTATGTGAGATACAAAAGTTACAGTAGAAATTCTTAGATATTTTCTAAACATTTTAAACGAAAGATGAATACACAATCCTTCAGAAATTATAAATTTTCAAAATAAACAAATTTATCAGTGTTTATAATATGTAATTTTTTTTATAAAAGGCAAGAGATCTTCAAATTAGATTTACTATTTTTTTGACTTTAAAAAAGTTTTTACGTATAATAAATACGTAATTTTTACCAACTTCAAAAGCATGATAACACAACAAGAATGTGAAAGATTAATATTAGAAGCATATCAAAAAGATAAAACCGAATTTACGGAAAATCCTTCAAGATTCAAAAATAATGTTTGGTGAGAAAACAGGGATACTTGTTTTTCTTATTTTGATAAAAGTATATCTTCACTAACAACATTCTTAGAAAATCCAACAACACGTACAGAACAAACACATAATGCTGCAAGTTCTACAGAAAAAACATCAACTACACAAAACATACAAACACAACAACCTAAACAATGAACTATACAAGAAAAAAATAATTCATTCCTAAATATTTTATGACGAATTGTCCTAATATTTATTCTATTATTGATAGTGAAAAAACTTTGTAGACGATGTTTCAGATGGTGATACGCATTTTTAAATCACGGTAGAATGATTTATATGAAAGTTTTAGTTCCTAGATGAGATAGTAAAACAGACCGTGAACAAGCAAAAGAGATAGCAAAAGATATGAAAGAAAAAATATGAAGAATGTCCCAAGTTTATACAAATCTAAAAAAATTATGAAAATTAAACATAAAAGATAAAATAATGTACAAAATATTTAGAAAACCTAGAATCTCTCTAATATATCATTATGTTAATTGAGTATTAAATTTTTACATATGATGTTACCCTGAATATAAAACATTAATTGAATGATCAATATGAGCTCAATATCCAGATAGTTCAATTGAAATCGTTAACGAACCAAGAATCTTCAAAAGAAAACATTATGAAGTAATGCCACTTCAATCAGAAAAAGATGATGCATATACACTAAAGTTATACAAAAAATTAAGTGATGATCCTATTAACAATATTATAGATGCTATATGAAATATCTCAAAATATGATACTGCAACAATAATGCTAAATATCAAACCATTATGAGACAGTCGAAATAATCAAGCAAAAAAGAAAATTGATAGATTATATAAAAATCTAGATATTGCACCAGAATCCATTGGATGAAAAATATTTTCATGAATTGGTAAATTTTTTAAACTAATGTTTTCTGGCGAAGGCCCAAAATCAAGAAATGCAGATGATGTAACAATGGTTCGTATGGTAAAAGCTCAAGAAGATACATTAAATGACATGTGAGAAGAAGCCGGAACTCCTGCTTTCGAATCATGACTTTTACTAATTACATCATCAGATGATGAAAATAGAGTTAAATGAAATATGGAAAATTTAATATGAGCTTTCAGTGTATACACAGATGAATATGGTAACGAATTAGAACATTTAGCAAATAAAGCTTGATTTTTAGGATTTATAGCAAAACCATTATGGTCACTAGCTGCAAGCTACTGATTAACAAATCTATTCTACAAATCAAATGTTTTTACAACTTGAGAATTAACTTCTTTATTTCATATCCCAGATTATACCTATAACCGTTCAAATGCAATAGAATGGATGCAATATAAAGTTGTTGCAGCACCATCAAATCTCCCTACACTATCTCAAGAGAGTGCTACAAGTTACATAATAAGCTGACAATTAGCAGAAAAATACAAATGATGAAATTTATCAAAAGTTTTAGAAGAAGATAAAACTCATCGAGCAGTATGAAAAAAGACAGTAACAGAAGATATTTTAGTACCAAAAAATAAATATAAAGAAAGCGAATTAGAATGAAAAGAAATAGTAGAAAAAAATTGAGACCAATTTGTAAAAGAACAAAAAGAAAAAGAAGTATATTGATATAAAGTATTTAAAGAATGAATATTGCTAGGCGTAAATATTTACAGAAATAAATACTCCCCTGTTTACATAAAAAGAGAAGATAGAACGAGACACCATTATTGTATCTGAAAATCATGAACCTGAAAATCAGTATTTTTACAAACACTAGCAAGACAAGACATGTGGAATTGAGATTGATTATGTGTAATCGACCCTCATGGAGATTTGGTTGAAGATCTACTTCATTATGTACCAAAAGAAAGAGCAAAAGATGTAATATTCTTTGATGCATGAGACGAAGAAAGACCAATGTGATTAAATCTATACGAAATTAACAATATCGATGAAGCAGATAGAACGGTAAATGATGCTACGGAAATCTTCTTAAAAATGTTCGGTCCTGAAATATTTGGCCCACGTATCCAAGAATATTTCAAATATGGTAGTCTAACAGTATTAGAAGATTTTGAAGATAGGCCAACAATTTTGGATATTACAAGATTGTTTACAGATGAGTGATACAGAGAATACAAGACATCACTCGTAAAAAATCCTACAGTAAGAAACTTCCGAGAAAAAACATATAATGCCATGTGAGATAGAGAAAAAGCGGAGATTATCCCATATTTCTCATCTAAATTCGTATCATTTAATACAAACAGACTTATCAGAAATATTATCGGACAAACAAAATCAGCATTCAATATAGAAGATGTAATGAATAATCAAAAAATATTGTTAATTAGTCTTTCAAAATGAAAAATTTGAGATATTAATGCTCAACTTTTATGAATGATCTTAGTATCGAAGATATATAATGCAGCCATGTGACGTGCAAAAATGCCAGAAAAAGATAGGAAAGACTTCTACCTATATGTCGACGAATTCCAAAACTTTGTTTCAGGAACTTTTGCTGATATCCTATCAGAAGCCAGAAAGTATAGACTCTGCCTAATTATGGCTCACCAGTATATCGCACAGTTGGAAGCAGGACAATGATTAAATAAATCTGAATGATGAAAATGAGATGTAAAATCAGCCGTATTTGGTAACGTCTGAACAATGATGTCATTCAAAGTCGGTGCTCCAGATGCTGAATTCCTAGAAAAAGAATATCAACCAGTACTTTGAGCTTGAGATATTACATGAATTGCAAACTATAAAGCATACATAAAACTAAATATTGATAATGCAACAACTCGTCCATTCAGTATGAATGCCATTTATACAAAAGATTACAAAAATGATAAAATAGTTCCAATTCTAAAAGAATACTCAGCAAAAAAATATGGAAGAAAAAGAGAATTTGTAGATGCAGAAATGGCTGCAAGACTTGGCTGAACAATTCAAGAAGAGAATAATACAAACGACATACCACCACAAGATAACAATAGTATACCTCAACAAGATATTAATAATGTGCCTCAACAAGATACAAACTATATACCACAAAATAATTCCACACAAACTTCAAACGAACCTCAACAATAAATTTTTCATTGCAATTATTAAATAAAATACTAATATAACACGTATATGTTTTACTGAAAAACTAATTGTAAATGATAAAGAATATATACTTGTTCACATGAAAAGAAAAATATCTATTAGACAAAGAATTATCCAGACGAACTTCAAACTTTTCCGAAAAATACGGAAAAGATTCAGTATCTACATACAACAATGAAAATCGAAATGAATGAAATATAAAACAAAACATCTTTTGATGATGACTTTTTTCTACCAAGAAACTAACAATTTTAAAATGAGTTCCTGTGTCTACAGACAAACAAAACGGATTCACAACCGATATGTTAGAAAATTTCACAGAATACTTAATAAATAATTGAGACAAAATTCCTCAAGACAACTTACTTGTTCTCGTTAGTTATAACCCTGATAAAAGATGAAAATTATACAAATTTTTACAAAATGAATGCAACACAAAAAACTTTGATACACTAAAGAGTATTGAACTTAAAAATTTTATAAAAAATACATTTTGAGAAATAAAAATTTCTGATCAAACTATGGAATTTTTTATCGAAAAAGTTTGAACAGATTTATACCGTATAAGCTCCGAGATTGATAAATTGGTAGAATATTGTAATGTCCACGATATTAAAGAGATAAATGAAAATTTAATAAATAATATTATATTTTGATTAACCGAAACTGTAGCTTTTTGATTTATGGAACTACTTCTCAAAGACAAATTTAAAGCTATAAAATACTTAGATCAAATACAACAAGAATGAACTAATCGAAACGAATTTGCATGAGCACTATACTATCAACTAAAAACTAATATCATGCTGGATGATTATTATAAAAAATGAATAAAAGATCAGAAACAAATTGCAGCGGAATGTGGTTTATCACCACAAGCCATATTTATAAACATGAAAAACATAAAACAAATATCTAAAAATTGAAATGAATTAAAAAATATGTATAAATGACTAATATGAATTGATATATGAATAAAAAGCGGAAAAAACAAAGACAACGAATTCCGACTAAACATAAAAAAACTATGATTACAATTCAAAGAATAAGATGAAAAAAATTATATTAATAATAATTAGTATATTATTTATTGTAAACTTCAGCTACGCTTATGTAGAAGATTTAGTTTTTTGTACAATTAAAAGTGACTCAATCACCATAACAATCAAAAAAGAAAATAATTATAAATGTACTGAATACCTTAACGTACTCTCGCAAACCATCAACTCTGAATATAATAATATTATGTCAGCCCAAAATCTAATTAATAAATGATATGATAAAGAATTTTGGACAGAAATCAGAGATGAAAAAATTGAAAAAGTAAAAAATTTATTAAGTACAAAAGAACAAATTGAACAAGCAATGAAAGAATTTGACAATAATTTATTTATAAAAATAAAAGACTACCTAACTTATACATTATCACCTGAAAGAACAGATTTTCAAGCAATTTTAAAAGTTATTAAAGCAAATCAAAAAAAATGAATAAATCTAACAAATAGTGAAAAACAAAAGCTCAATCAAATAGAAGATGCTATAAAACAAATCAATACAATAATAACAACACCTGATTTCAATACATTAATACAAAGTTTCAATAAATATCTTTACCTGAAAAAACAAATTCTATGAAAATAGGAATAATAACATCATGAAATGAAAATTTAACACTTTTCAAATTTTTTAATAAATATAATCACGATTTTTTTGTATATTACGACCAGATTAACCGGCCATACTGAGATAAAACTTTCGAATATTCAAAAGAACAAATAATTAAATGAATTGATTTTTTACAAACAAAATGAATTGAAAAAATAATAATTTGACCAACTTATGAATTAGAATTATTAAAAGATAAAAAATATTCAAATATAATTTTACCAGTATTCACCAAATACTTACAAGATTTATGCTTTCAAAAATCACTTGTAGGAAAGATAGGATTAGTTGGAGATTTTGCAGATATTCAAGTATGACAAACGTTGGTAGAAAATCTATCAAAATCATATGAATTAAATGAAAATCAAAAAAATATAAAAAAATTCAACTTCCCATTCCATTTCTGGACAAAAGAAGTACCAATGCGAAAATACTATCTAACTACCCTATCATATTCACATTTTATGGCAAATAAATCTGTAAAATTTGACCTTAGGTATTTTAAAGATTGTTGAATCGACACATTAATTCCATTAAATTACGAATTCTTTAATTATCAAAGAGTTATAACAAAATATTTCAACTATAAAAAACAAAGATTTCATAAATTAGAACACATAGAAAATATTTTTGCATGACTATCACTGAAAGAAAGTAAAACATACTCAATAACTATTTACACCAAATGACATACTGAATTTCTGATAAGAAATAAAAAACTCTTACAATTTCTACAAAAAGGAAAAGAAATAGAAATTAATTTTCAATCAATATAAAACATGAATTTATTAAATAATTTAAATAAACTACATACAACAGAACTTTGACTCCAAAGAATTAAAAAAAATCTTTCTCTGGAAACAAACGATATTGTATCTTGGTGTAAAAATAAAATTTCACTACCTCAAGCTAAAATCTCAAAAAAATGAAAAAATTATTATGTACAAATTGAAAACTATTTTTTCACTATTAATTTCTACACTTATACAATCATCACTGCACACAAAATTAAAACTACAGTAATATAACGATTTGATAATTTCATATTGAAATAATTATATCCTTGATTATATACATACAATAATATTACTTTATCCATTATTACAAAAAAATGAAAAGAAAAAATTTTTGGGCAATATTTACTTTATTACTTTCTAGTTCCATAATTTTCAACTATACTTTTGCAGATACTTGAGATAATCAAACAACTTGAGAAAATGCCACTCTAACTGTATCAGTTGTTGAAGAAACTGCCACTTCAGATGATAACGAAGAGATTTTACCAGAAATAATAATAGATCCTGAAACAAAAACGATTTCTATTTCAGGTTATGTAAATACATGAACAAATAATACTTGAGAAACAAATACATGAGATATAAATACATGAATTCAAAATAACACTACTTGAGAGACAATAGCTACTTGAGATATAAATACTAATACATGAAATGAAAATATTAACCCAGAAGATGAATTTTCTATAGCTTTGGCACGGATGTATGCAAACTGATTAACTATGTTCAATAACTCCGGAGATTACAGAATGTACGATGTCCTCACTCGTGAAGAAGCAGCAAAAATAATATGACAAGCATATAGTGTTTTTGGATTAGATACATGAGTTGTAAAAAATAATTCTTGTACCTTCCAAGATGCCGAACTTTTTGATCCTACTCTATCATCACATATAACAAATGTATGCCAACGATGACTTTTCCAGGGTGCAAATTGAAATTATATGCCAAAAGATAATCTCACAAAAGCTCAAGCAATGGCTGTATTAATTAGGATGATTGAATGAAAAATGTCTTATGAATTACAAACACCTTGGCGAGAACAATATTACAATAAATGAAAAACAATTGGATTAACAAATGTAGAAAATATCAATGAATTTGATCATGATCTAACAAGATATGAAATAGCTTTGATGGTCTACAGAATGAAATCCATCATGGAAAGCCAACAAATGAAAACATTAGCTTTAAATGCTATGGCTTGAATTGAACAAAATAAAACTTGAGTCATCGATTCCCAAACTGTAATTGATAATTTATGAACTCTAGTATGATGAATTGATCCTTCTACAGATCCAGAACTCTTAGAAGCTATTTACTGGATGTATGACAATTGACTAACAATCTACAATAATGTATCAGATTTCAAACCATTTGATATATTCACTAGAGAATGATGAGCAAAAATATTTGATAAATTCTCTGATATGTTAGGACTTGGAACAAGCAGTGAATATCTACCAAATGAATGTAATTTCACAGATATCTCTACATTGTCCGAAGAATCACAAAATCATATCATAAATGTTTGTAAAAAATGACTAATAAAATGATCGAACTGAAAATTCAATCCATATGAAAATATGAATAAATCCACATTCATTGTAGGTTTGATTAGAATGTTTGAATGAAAATCTTTGGATGAAACAACTACTCCATGGTGGAAAAATTACTTTGAAAAAGCTGAAGAATTATGACTTGTAACAGCTGCTGATACAACTACTTTTGATACTCCAATCAGTAGATATGAAGTAGCACTATTTTTATATAAATTCAATGTAAGATACAAAATGTTGAATAACTTGAATAACAATAGAATATCTGACCAGATAATAAGTACTGTTTCTGGATCAGTATTAGAAAACTGAAAAGTAGCTAATATATACATAAATACATCACTATTGAAACAATGAGCTTTGGATTTATGATCTATAGAAGTTATGTGAAGCACTTACAAAATTGTAAAATCAAAAGAAACATCTTATTACTCAAATGGATTTGTACGATACTGAGACATGTTTGATATAGCTACAGATGAAAAAATTTGAACAATAAACTTTATGGTAATGAACAATTATGTAATAGAATGAACATTGAGGTTTACTGATAAAACTTATAGAATTTCATGAGTTGAATGAACAAGTGCATATTATAAAATAACACAAATCTAAATATGGAAATTAAAAAAATCAATATAGATACTATACAACTTGAAGATGAAAGTTTTAGACCAGACACTTTTGAAAATTTTATCGGTCAAGAACATATCAAATCAGTTTTACATACAGCTATGGAAAGTGCTGAAACCAGAAATAGCACAATGTGACATATATTATTTTCTGGTCCAAGTGGATTCGGAAAAACTACTATGGCACATATTATATCAAAACACAATCATGTATCTATGAAAGCTGTGACAGGTTATGCTATCACAAAACCTGCTGAAATAGTTAGTATTTTGAATAATTTGGATGAATGAGATATTTTGTTTATCGATGAAATCCACAGACTTAGGCCAAATGTAGAAGAGGTTCTGTATATTGCTATGGAGGATTTTGTGATTGATATGGTCATGCCTGAATGATGAAATGTCAGAATTCCAATTAATAAATTTACTTTAATTTGAGCTACAACAAAACCTGAAGCACTAAGTAAACCAATGAAAAATAGATTTGTTTACGATTTCCATTTCATGGATTACAATGTGAACGAAAAAAAACAGATTTTGAAAAAATATTTGGAGAAGTACTGAGTACCTGTAGACGATAAATTATTAGATGAAATACAGAAAAAAGTAGATTCAGTACCAAGAGAAATCCACAATCTATGTATCAAAATCAGAGATTTCTTTGTAACTAAGTATAATTGAGAAAAAGAATTTACAGAAGAAATGTGGAAAAATTTTTTGAAACACAGTAAAATCTCTGATGGATGAATGACTCCTCTACACGAAAAATATTTGAATATTTTAAAAGAAGCAAATAGACCTTTATGATTGAAATCTATCGCAATACAGCTAGGAATGACAGAAAAATGAGTAGAAGAAGATATTGAACCATTGCTTTTGAAAATGTGAAAAATAGACAAGACAACCAAAGGTAGAGTCCTAACTGATTGATATTGATTATGACTTTTTAGCTAGTCAAATATACAAATGACAACAATTCCACTAAATTCTGTTCAAGATCCTGAATTAGCTCCACGACTAGTAATATTATGTGTAGCTCTGACAATATTTGATATTGTAATGAAATGAATCGCTGCCTACAAAGCATGAACAAGAAGACAAGTCGGACGATTCATATGCCTATTTATCCTTGATACCTGTGGAATATTGCCTATAATCTATTTACTTACAAATAGAAAAAAAGATTAACTCAAATTTATTTTTATTAATAAATATAAATGCTCCTAATACCAAATTTACTTATACTAAAATCGATATTTCCTTTCTTAGCATTTCTTATAATCTGGGAAATAACACGAAAATGAATAGCATTATATAAAAGTGCACAACAAAAAGAAACCTGACGATTTATTTGTATATTAATATTTAATACATGTGGTATATTACCTATAATTTATTTATTAATAGACAGCACAAAAAAAGATATTAGTAAATATAATGAAAATTCTACAATAAATTCAGAAAAAACGCAGAATAAAAAAACATTAAAAGAAGATATTAAAAAATTAGAAAATACAAAACCAGAGAAAAAACAAAAATGAACCAAAAAGGAAACATGAAAAAAAGTGACAAAAAGCCCAACCAAAAAGAAATAAAAAAAAAGCCAAAGGGATTGCTCCTAATGGCTTTTTTTTATATTTAAATTATTTCAATTCAATAGTATAACCAGTAATTTGACTAGCTAATTTTATATTTGATGCTCATTTTCAAATTGCTAATGGTTTCTGAGAATCATCAAGTGTAACATATGCCTTTTTATCTTTAATCTCAATATTATCTATTTGTGCAGGTTTCAAACAATTTGTAATCATCTTAATATCATCATCTACTTTTTCTATGTAATCTATCTTTTCACCATCTAACAAAGATAATACTGTATTTATTCTATCTCATTTATGTCAAACCATTACTCCAACTGGATCTATTTTGTCATTGTTTGATTTAACCAATATTTTTGTCTTCTTTCATGGTACTCTAACAATTTTCTCAATAGTAACTAATCATTCATCTAATTCTGGTACCAATTTTCTCAAAATTGCTTCAATATAATCAGGAGTTGATTGTGTGATACTCAAAGTAATTCATCATGTATCTTTTGATATCTGCTTCAATAATACAAATATTTCTTCTCCTGGCTCATACATTCTATGAGGAATTTGTCCCTCTGGAGTCAAAACCACAGTAGATCACTCTATATCCAAAATAACACTATCAGCATGAACTCTAATTACTTTTGCTTTCAAAAGTTCTCACTCTTTATTTTGGAATTTTTCAAAGAATTGCTCTCTCTCAATATTCTTCAATTGTTGTTTAATTGTTTGAGCAGCAGCTTGAGATGCTATCCTAGACAATTCCATACTCTCTGGAGTAACATCAATCAAAAGTTCTTCTCATTCTTTGATATCTTTTCTGATACTTTTTGCCTCTTTTAATCAAATTTCTGTATCTGGATCTTCAATTTCATTTTCAGATTTTACAAGTAATTGCTTATAAATATTCACTCATCCATCATTAGCAATATTAACAATAATATTAGCCTTTTTAAACTCTGGAAAATCTTTTCTAAAACCAGATCTAATTCACATTTTTACGATTTCAAAAATTTGATATGCATCAAATCTATATTCCTCAACTAACTGAGAAATAGCAGCTTGAATGCTTTTACCATCTAATCTCATGAGAATTTTTGATTAAAAAATAAAATGAGAATATTAATTCTCATCGTTGTCAATTTAATGATTAAAAAAAATTTTTCAATAGATTTTTTCAATAAATTATTGATTAAACAAATATTATCTATAATAATAAAGTCATTCATTTTATATGAAATCGAAATATGAGAGTACCTGTATATGTATTGGATAGACACATCCATTTGTCGAAATTGGATTCTGAAAAATTATTTTGAAAATGATATGTTTTTGAAAAATGAAAAAGGTTTACTCAACCATGAGAATATTTTGCTACAGAAAAAGTGAAAATCCAATGACCAAAATGAAAAATTGAAAATATAGATATACTACTCCCATTCAGGAAATACACTCAGGTTGAGATTTTTGAATCTGATAATAATATTTTGTGAACAAATGCAAAAGTTTTTTCTTCTTGAAAATTAGAAGATGCAGAAGCAATAACGATTATTTGACCAAAATGATCTGTATATTTACCACATGGTATGATAATTGAATCTCCACACATACACATGAGTGTTGCTCAATCTGAAGATTTTTGATTTAGAAATAATCAAATTGTAAACGTAAAAACTCATTGAGAAAATGAACAAATAATCGAAAATGTAAAAATTAGAGTAAATGATAAATATGAATTTGATTTTCATATAAATAAGGAACTAGGAAATAAGTATTGATTAGCAACTAATGATTGGGCTGAAATTTTAAGTTACAAATAAGAGCCCCAACAAAAATTGGAGCTCTTAAGACTATAAAGTAGGAACCACACAATTCCATGGTTCAAACTCTTTTGAAGAACCACCTGGATTCCTACTACAAACCCCAGAATATTGTGCATCATCTGCAAGAAAACTTGCAACACACTTTAGCACCCTTTCTTTTTTCAATTTAGCCATTTTTGCTGATGAAATATCATCTTTAGACTCCCCAAAAAGATATCTAAAAAGCCATTTCCTCTTCGGCGCTGGCGGCTTAATGGTTGCCGCATAAGCATCAATCGCCTTCTGAATAAATGACACAAATGTATCATATTCGATTGCAATTCGCTTTTCAGGATCACCCAATAAAAAAGTTGGCATGAAAATCATATCTAAAAACAATTGTAAGATAGAGCTTTCATACTTCTTATCCAGAAGCCTTGAAAATCTCTCATCTGTCCAATCTGGCTTTACATGATTTTCGCCAAATTTTATTGCCCCATTACAACTTCCTTCCTTTACTCGTGAGAACAATTTATAGCCAACAGATTCTTGAAGTTCTAATTCAGGAATACTGTATCGTATCAACTGCTCTGAGGAAATTCCTTTACCAGGATCTCCTTCCTTATATACAAGGGATACATCAATTTTGAACATAAATCCTCCTTTATTATTTGTTTTTACTAAAATCTCAAATATTGTTCTAAATATTTTACACAAAAAGTCAATCAAAAAACAAAAACCTGTATTCGAGATACAAGTTTTTGAACGGAACTAAGAATTTTCTCTTGGTCCTAAGTCAGAGTTATTTTGGAGGCACCGGCGGGATTCGAACCCGCGAACCAAGGTTTTGCAGACCCGTCCATTAGACCACTCTGACACAGTGCCATAATTTCTGACAAGGGAATAGATATTGATTTTGTTGTTTATTTCAAGAGATTTAATTATATCTATTCTCTACTCTTTTCCTTGAAACGAATCACTATTGGAGTTCAAATAAATCCAAAATTATTTCTAATTGAATTTTCAATCCATTTCTTGAATGCAAAATTTGCTCTATCTTTTTTGTTGATGAAAGCAACAAAAGTTGGTGCATTTATATCAATCTGTGTAATATAGTATAATTTACAAATCTTATTTTTTGGAAATCTTGGAGGTCTCTTTATCATCTCAGTATTGATTGCTTTATTCAATTCATTTGTATCAATTCTTTTTTCAGCTTCTGCTATGATATCTCCAAGCATATCAAGCATTACATTTACTCATTTTCATTCTTTGGCTACAATTGGTACGATTGGAATATACTTTGCATAGTCTAAGTTTGCCTGTGCTGAAAGTTGGATCTGTTTTTTCTGCTTTGAATCGAGCAAATCCATTTTGTTTACAGCAACCATAATTGGCAAAGCTAAATTATTTATTTCAGCCAAAAGTGTCATATCTCTATGTGTGACTCATTCAGCTCAATCAATCATAAAAATGATGCATGGTCTCACATATTCTAGCATTCATCTGATTTTGTCGTATGCAATTTTTTCTATTCAGTGAATGCTACCTTTTTTTCTAAGTCATGCTGTATCATAAACTCTATATTTTTCTCATTTGTACTCAAAGTCTCATGTGATGTAATCACGAGTCGTACCAAGATAATCTTCTACTTTTGCTAATTCTTTTCAAACCAAAAAGTTCAAAAGTGTAGATTTTCAAACATTTGGCTTTCAAATGATAGCAATTGGTATTGGCTTTTCTTCATCATCTTCTTCGTCATCTTGTATATTTTCTTTATCTTTGAAATAATTCACGATAAAATCTTCTATTTCTGTGATATTTAACTCATTTTTTGCACTAATTCAAATCACATTTTCAATTCCAAGTTCGTAGTAATCAGCGATTGCCAAATCAATCTGATTTGATTTATAATTTACATCCAATTTATTTACTACGAGCAACGTTTGTTTTCATTTATTTTTTTCCATAATGTATGAATAAATACTGTGTTCTTTAGCAGTAATTCATACCGTATCATCGATTACAAATAAGATTAAATCTGACTCATCGATAATTCTTTTTATGAAAATTCGTTCTTGGTCAAACTCCAAAAGTCATGGACTATCTCCGAAAGCAACTTTTCCGATTCCATTAATTTCCATTTCATGATAAATTATGTCCACAGTAGTACCAGGGACATCAGTCACTATAGCTCTAAATTGACCTATAAGTCTATTGAAGAGCGTAGATTTTCAGACGTTTGTAGCTCAAACGAGTCCTATTTTAAACATAGAAATTTTTGTACAACTAAAAAATTCACAATAATGAATTATAAAAATTTACCATTAAAAGTAAATAAAAAAGTGACCATATATCTCCATGGTCACTTTTTATAAGCATATTAAGTTATATTATTTCTTCATTTTTACCTTAACTTTACTAGATTTTTCTTCAAGATTTTTATCAACAAATTCACTCATTTTTTCATCAGCTTCCATTTCTTCTTTTACTTCAGCAATCTCTTTATTTGTAAAATGAGAAAGAACTGTACGAATTAATACGATAGCTCATAATGTAATTAATCATTGATAAGATGGATTCACTATTGATTCCAAAACATCTTTAGCTACCAAAAATTCCAATGCCAAAACCAAATAATGTCATAATTTTATACGAATCCTTCACATAGGAACTTTATGGTCAATAAACCATCTATAAACAAGTAAATACAATGCTTTTAATCATCATACAATCATAATTACGATAGCAACATATGCAAAAAGCATTCATATTACTTCAACCAATACTTCTAATGTTTCATTACTCAAAATATTCATTTTGTTTTTGTAAAGAAATAAAAAAATTTTTATACTTAATTATAATCATATTTTTATTTTATGCAAACTTTTACACACTTTTTTATAATCATCTATTTTTATTAAAATCTAACCACGCTACTTGATCTATTGACAGTCTTACAGGTGTAGCATTACAAAATTCATCTAATGTTAACAATAAAAATCACTTAATTCACTGCAAAATAGATAAAAATCCATAATTTCCTCCAACAATTTTACACTTAAGTTTATTTTCTCATATAGTTTGTAATCATTTATTTGATACATAATACATCAAATCATGTGCTCATATATCTATATCTTCAGATAATTCACAATACAAATCATCAATTTGTGCCGTATTTTTTTTATCCAAAAAAGATAAATAATCATCCAAAAATTCAATATTTTTCAAAATATTATTCAATTTATAATAATGAAAACACTCCAAAGATTTTTCAATCTCCTCTTTTAGATATCAAGCAATATCTAATGAGTTAATATTTTCAAGTATTTGGGCTTTGATTATTTCTTTTTTTCACATGATATATCATAATTAAAGTTTAAATAAATTGATTTCTGTACTCTCTTTGAGGTAATTCAAAAGATGTATATCATGTGTAAACAACAATACAGTTTTTCACTCTTTATTTAATTTCATCAATACATCAGCAACTTTTTGTGTATTATCTCGATCTAAATTTCAAGTAGGCTCATCAGCAATAATCAATTCTGGATCATGAATTATTGCTCTAGCAATATTTACAAATTGTTTTTCTCATCAACTCAATTTTTTAATTGGTCTATCTTCAAAAGGGATTATATTAAGCTCCTTTCTAATTCTATTATATTTAGCTTCTATAGTAGCCTCTCACATACCATAAATCTTCAATGGATAAATGATATTTTCTCTTACTGTCATATAATCAATAAGTTTATAATCTTGAAAAACTAATCACAATTTTCTTCTATATAATTGAACTTCATTGTCTGTATATGTCGAAATATCTTTCATTTTATAATAAATCGTATCTTTTGCAGATTTGATTTTACGAGTCAAAAATTTTGAAAAAACTGTTTTTCAAGAACCAGATTTTCACATCACAATAGTAAAATCTCATTTATACAGTGCAAAACTAAATTTATTAAAAAGTAATTCAGGAGTATCTCAAAATCCCCAAGTTAATTCATCAACATTTATCAACAAATTATGTTCCTTTTTTGTCATGATAAATAAGTATGAAAATAAATATACAAAATAATAATAATCCAAAAAAAATTTTTTTGCAAAAAAAAGACACACTCCCAACATTTTGAATTTGACATATACAAAAAATACCACTTTTATACTAAACATTGTCTTGCTTTTTAGTATAAAGTTTTTACTCTTGTATCAAATTTACCGCCTTTTATTCACATTATCATTTTCCAAATGACAAAAAAAATCAAAATTTTAAGCTTAATTATGCTTATAATTACTGCTCTATTTTTAAATGGTTGCGAATTATGATGAAACAATCCATGAATCAATCAAGAAAATAACGCATGAGAAAGCCAAAATTCAAGCCTACCAAAAAATGAGGTTACAACGATAATGAAATCTTTTGCAAAACAATTGAAATTAAAAGATTCTGATATTACACAAGAGACATATTATCGGTACAATTACACAGATATTGATAATGTAAATAATGAGATACAATGATACAGTATCCAAAAATCTGGAATTAAACCTGATGATTTACCAGATACAACAGAATTTTTTGATGGTCGGCGCGTAGAATACATTTGAGATGAAATTTGATGATCTTTAGTTGACTATTACAAGGATAATATCATTTGTTCTAGATGACTTTTCTACGACCAAGAAATTCCATACGAGCTAATGGTCTGGGAATGAGATGATTGAGAATATGATGAAGAGGAATATTACAGTGCTCGAGATGAATTTTCAAAAACAATCACATACAATATAGACTTAAATTGTTGATTTATTCCAGAATGAGTAATCACATCAAAAGACTTTTATTTTAATGCAGAATGACAAGAACCATTTTGGAGTTTATCAATTAGGTGAACTCAAATGACTCGATTTGATCCAGAAAATATAAAAGATTACTACTTATCAACTTTAACTCAAGATTGAAATAATATTCACTTTTCTGGATATAATATTGAATGAGACCTCATAAAAGAAGATTGTATAGATGGTGGTAAATGAGACACTCACGAATACAAAATTCAAGTAGTTAGAGAATGAGATATGGCATATATGTGATGTGCTGACAAATACGACACAGATTTCGTAATTGGAGAAGAATGAACATTATGAAATTTTGTAAAAAAAACAAATTATCAATACAAATGAAATAGTAAACGAGACGATGTATTTTACAATGTATATGGTATGACAAACAACTATATGGCTGTTTGATTATACCAAAATATAGAAGAATACTACGATCCAACTCAATTACTCATGGAAAAAACAGACAATTGACGAAAAGTTTTGTACGAATGAAGTTATGATGTTGATTATGACAAATGTGAAGAATTATTGCAATACGATAATAATCTTATGGAAATGTTCTTCTTAGTTAATTGTCCAAGAGGATAAAAACAATTGAGTATTAAAATACACAAATAGTTAATAATTAATCAAAAAACACAATCAAAAAAACAGAAAAAAATGTACACAAATTATCAAGTTGATGTTAGCTTGGCTACAACAAATCAAATCCAAGTTCTGCCAGGAATAGATAACCAAGAACTATTCCCATTTGATAACATCGAGATACGTATCGAAGAGACACACATTTGTCCTTTTTGCAAAAAAGAACTAGGTGATTCTTTGATGTGTGATTGTGATGAGTTCAAAGAACAATTAAAAAAGCTACAGGAAACCTACCAAGATCCACAACATGAGTCCGAACTACACTACGATATGCTATACTTAGCTGAGCCTGTGTACGCAGTACCAGTTGAATCTATGGAACTATTAGAGGATAAAGAAATCCAGAAACTCGAACCCAATATTTGGGATAAAGCAAAAAGAGCAACTAAGTCAGGCTATGCTTATCTGATAACAAATGGCTCGTACAAAAACAATAAGGTAACTTTCCTCTGCAAAGATGTTCAGACACAGAACATCTATCGATGCACAATAAATGAAATCAATGTCCAACCAAAGGTAATTTACCTCGGCACTGAACACACAGAAACAGTTTCAGATGGTGACCCAAACAAACTTGGGAATTATCATTTGCAAAACACATGGATAAATTTTGGCATATTCCTGAATTGGGAACAGTTATGCCGAATTCTCCAAGCTGTATAAACAAAAAAATGCTCTGTTCTCAGGGCATTTTCTGGCTTATAAAAAATCAAACATAAATTTTCTCTTGCTATTCATTTCAATATTCTTAATTTCAAGCCAGATTTGAAAATGTGGATGGATTTGACCGCTTGCAACCACTGTAAAAAATTGCTAAAGACACAATGTTTTCAGTTGTTTACTACAAACCCCAATCCAAAAATACATTTGAAAATCAACGAAATGTATTTTTATTTTTTGTTCAAGTGATGATGACTTATTTATTTACTTCAGAATCAGTAGCTGCTGGGCATCCAGACAAAGTGGCTGATCAAATTTCGGATGCAATTTTAGATGCATATTTAGCTCAAGATCCAAATTCAAAAGTAGCTTGTGAAACTTTAGTCACAACAAATAAAGTAGTGATAGCATGAGAGGTAAGATCTACAGCTACTGTAGATGTAGAAAAAGTCGCTCGTGATACAATAAAAAAAATTTGATATATAAAAAGCGAATATTGATTTGATGCAGATTCATGCGATATTGAAATTTTATTACATGAACAGTCAGCCGATATAGCCCGTGGAGTGGACCGTGAAACAGCACAAGAACAATGAGCATGAGATCAAGGAATGATGTTTGGTTATGCTTGTAATGAAACAGAAAATTACATGCCATTACCTTTGGATCTAGCTCACAAAATTTTGATTGAATTAAACGAAATTCGCCAAAAATGAAAAGAAATGCCATATTTGAGACCAGATGCAAAATCTCAAGTGACAGTAGAATATTCAGATGAATGAAAACCAATTCGTATCAATACTATTGTTGTTTCAACTCAACATGATGAATTTCTTACACCAGAAAATTGAAAATCTCAATTAGAAACAGATGAAATGATGTTGAATCAAATTTACAATGATGTAAAAAATATCGTTTTACCTCGTGTAAAATCAAAATTATCAGAAAATTTACAAAAATTATTTGATGAAAATTTGATCCTTTATGTAAATCCAACTGGAAAATTTGTTATTGGATGACCAAATGGAGATACAGGACTTACTTGAAGAAAAATAATAGTAGATACTTACGGATGAAAATGAGCACATTGAGGATGAGCATTTTCTGGAAAAGATCCAAGTAAAGTAGATCGTTCAGCAGCATATGCAGCTCGTCACATAGCAAAAAATTTAGTAGCAGCAGGAATTTCAGATGAAATTTTGGTCCAAGTAGCTTATGCTATCTGAGTAGCAAAGCCCGTTAGTCTGTATATAAACACATACTGAAAATCAAAAGTAAACCTTTCTGATTCCGAAATTGCAAAAAAAGTTGAAACTATTTTTGATATGAGGCCAAATGCCATAGAAAATAGACTAAAACTTCGTAACCCAATATATTTCCAAACAGCATCTTATGGACACATGTGACGTACTCCAAACAACAATTCAGAAGTAGAATTGTTTACACGAGAAAAGCTTGATTATATAGATCAAATTAAAAAAGAATTTTGATTATAAAAATTTTTTCATACTTTCTCTACATGACAAAATTTAACCAATAAGATGAAGCATGTGGTCTTATGAAATCAGGGCTGAAGATTTGTCATATTAAGTTAAAACCAATAAACATCAAATAACCATAAAAAAGCAAACCTATTATTGGTTTGTTTTTTACTAAAATAAAACCAATACCCACATTCTATTCCTCGAATCAAAAAAGACCTTCTCACAAAAAAACACTTGACTTTTTATAAAAAATATATAAAATATATAACGAAATAAGAAAACATAATGTCAAACCAATAAATCATCTCAAAAATGGAAAACACAATCTTCACAAAAGGAAAAAGCGAAAACGGTAACAATGTCCTCATTATGACGACAGCAGAAGGTAAAGAAATCTTCGGAACCCCGGCGATTTCGGCAGCCATGACAAAAGACCAGCTCATGGACTGGGGTACCATGGAACACATTTATTACCTGGTATCCAAGCACTACACAGCGTTCAAATCTGATGCGCTGTTGGAGTTTGACACAGCTCGAGCCAAAATGATGACGATTCAAGAACTGATGGATGTAGATATGATGAAGAACATCATATCAATCATCGCTCTCTTCGAGGATCAAGATTACATACAAAGGGCTCTTCTGACTTATGATAAAGCCCGAGCCAATGCACTCCAGGTTCATGACTTTATCGATGACGAAACGTGGGAGCACATCAATGATGAACTCATCAAGCTCTGCGAAGACGACAAATACCAGTCAGAAGCACACAAACTGTATGAAACGGCCAGGAAGTCCAAAATCAACCAACTTATCAAACAAGTGTTGAATGGCAACTTCGCAGCCGCAAGATACATGGCCAGCCACCCAGAGCTTGCCACGAGCGCATGGTTCATCAACGCCATCGAGGAATACATCCATGAACATCAAAGCGCCGTGAAAGTGAAAAAGCTCCGGAAGCTTGATGTTGACACAGCAAAAGTCATCCAAGATACCTTCGGCATTAAGTGGTGACGCCCCTGGCGAATTCGCCAACAAGATAAAGCGCAAGTCCCTTGCGCTTTATTCGCTATTTAAAAATTTCCTAAATATAAAAAAACGACAAAACCGAAAAAATAAAAGTTCTGTCGTTTTTCATAAAAGTATTTAATTTATAATTTATTTCTTTGATGAATTGAAAAATCCTGTAACTAGCAATATTCCCAAAACTATTAAAATCAAAGGTAATATTAATGCTCTTATACTTTTAAACAAAAGTCACAAAATAATAAGAACTACTCACAAAATCTTACAAATCTTTTCTGATGTATCAGATTTTTGCCATCGTCCTCAAATTTCTCAAGCAAATTCTTTACTCCTTTCTCATACTTTTCAAGCTGTTTCCTTTAATGAATCCTTTGCTTCTCCCATTTTCTTTTCGAAATCTGTCGTTTTTTCTTTTTTTTCTGACATTTTTAATAATATTATATTATAAAAATTTACAACTATGAATTATACTCTATCTCCAAATCTATATGGTCAGGTACCGTAGCCTTTGGTATTGTAATCTGCAAAATACTATCAGCAGTCAATTTACTATGAATCCTATCAAAATATGACTGTGGAGGTAAATTTATAATCAAATTGATATCTCACCGATAGCACTCCTCTTTCAATGGCATAAAATCCTCTCTCAATTCAATTTTTTCTCTAACTCCGTGTATTACAAGTTTATAATCTTCCACTTTTAATTCAATACTTTCTTTTTTTACTCATCATAACGGCATAATAATAACAACCTCATTTGGTGACTCATAAATATCATATGGTATATCAATTTTTTCTGACATATTTCTACTATATTTTGATAAATAAATTAATTATCCCTCCGACTCAGCATCCGACAACAATTTTTGTACACATGTACTATAATACTCAGGATTATAAACATATCTAAACTCAACCTCTCATGGATTATTTCAATCCTCTTTCACCATCGTCGTTGATCACTCAGTCAATATAACTATATGTCAATTATTGAAAATACTATTGAAAAATCAAGCTTTTCTCACATACACTGATCTAATATGTTTCATATCAATTGCTTTGGATGATCTTTTGAAAAATCATGTCTGATTATATCTCAAGAATGACTGTGGTGTTACTACCGCAAAATCCATTTCATAATCCAAAAAATGTTTCAATATAGTATATCATGGCACAGCAAAAATTCATAGAACAATTATTAACGATGTAATTCTCAACCAAACCCATGGTATATAAATCACACAACATGTAATCAAAGTTATAAGCACAGAAAACCACAAAATAAATGGCAACAAAACTTTCACACACAAAAAAAGATGACTCTTTTTGATAAAAACAACATTTTTTTCACCAAACTCTTCTTTACTTTTTGCCAACAACTGTCTTTTAAACTTTGGATCAAACGTAGATATTATACCCATGAAAATATTGTGTATATAAAACTATTTTCAATAAAAATCTGTACCAAAATTTGGAAAAACTCTAAACAAAACCTTTCCTATCATATCTTCATCTAAAACTTCATATGTAGCTCAATCATAACAACCTAATCCGAAACAACATAAAGAATCTGTACTTGCTCATCTATTATCTCACATTACAAAAAATCATTTTTCAATTTTAAATTCAGTAATTCAGCACCTTGTCTTTGTTTCCAATCATTCTGGCAAATATGTTTCTTCTAATCTTTCACAATTTTCTCACTCTCCATCACAAATTCGGACTGATCATTCTTGTATTTTTACAATTTCTCATGGCAATCAAATTATTCTTTTGATATACGGTATCGTCTTTCACTGTGGAACAAAAACTATCACATCTCATCTATCTAATTTTCATATTTTCTGAGAAATCTTGTCAACAATTATAAAATCCTTTTCAATAAATGTTGGAGCCATACTAGATCAAACTACTGTATATGGATTTGCAACAAAAAATCTGATAAATAACACTATTCACAAAACAAATACCAAAAAAGAAAACATATCAAAAAGATCCAACAAAAAATTCTCAAATTTTATTCTCGTTTTCACTGACAATCACATCACAAATTTTTATTTATCTACTAAAACAAAAACAAAATTATTGTTTTATATATCTATATCAAGCAATAATCCACATAAAAACTAGAATGGTACTTCCTCATCTTCTGGAGCAACCATATCTTCTGGCATAGGTTCAACAAAATCATCTTCTCATTCAGCTCCAGCTCATTTAGAATCCAAGAAAATGAAATTATCAACGATAACCTCTGTAGAGTATCTATCTCTACCTTCTGTATCTTGTCGTTTTCTTGTCCTCAATCTTCACTCTACATAAATTCTTTTTCATTTTGTGACATATTGACCAAGAACTTCTGCTCACTTTCAGTAAGCAACACATCTATGATATTCTGCCTCCTCTACTACATTACCATCTCTGTTTTTAAATTTTCTGTTTGTAACGATAGTAAAGTTTACTACAGATGTACCGCTACTTTCAATTGTTTTTACTTCTAAATTGTTAGTAGCTCTTCCGATCAATTGTACTTTGTTCAAATCCATTTTCTAAATTTACATTCTAAAAACATGATGAAAAATCTATTCATCATAAAAACTATTATGAAAAAAAAATAAAAAATCAATTGATTTTTACGATAAAATTTCTATAAGCGATTTCGCTAAAAGTTTTTTAACTTTTAATAAAACAAAATGTTATCTGAATTTATGGCTTTTTTGGAAACATACAATGTAATTGGGGTTACTATTTGATTAATCTTGGCTACAAAAGTAGCAGATGTGACTAAGTCACTTGTAGAAGATTTAATTACTCCAGCTATATTTTGACCACTCCTAAAAAAGCTAAAAATTGATAAATTAGAAGATTTATCTTTCAGATGAATATTGTATGGTAAAGTACTTGCTAGGATCATAGACTTCATTATCGTTGCATTCTGTCTATTCTTAGTAGTAAAATATATGAACGTTACTATAAAATAATTCTGTGGATACAGAATATGCCCAGATGATGTTCCAAGATTAGGACAATTTATGAGCATAGCGATATAAATTGTTCATAAGATTGAGAATCCCGCTTTAGCGGGAGAATCAGCAAACAAAAATATGAAAAAACAAACACAAAATAATTATACATGCCCAGATGATGGAATTGGTAGACATGCTAGACTCAAAATCTGGTGGCTGCAAGGCCGTGAGGGTTCAAGTCCCTCTCTGGGTACCAAGAGGAAATTACCTCAAAAAGGTAATTTTTTTTGAAAAAAATTTTTAATTACAAAACAGAGACGCCCAAAAATGACGTCTCTTGAAATTAGTTAAACATCCATCCAACCTGGATCACTAGGGTTGTTCAAAAATGTTTTTACCCTACTGACATCTCCAGCTGTAATGTATTTTGATTTTACTGCCTCCTCTAAAAGGACATCGATATTGGTAAGCGAGACATTTCTTACTTCAGCAGCTTCCAAACAGTCAATGCCCTTTTGCATTCCATATGTAAAAATGGAAGCAATGCCGAGTACTATTGCACCCTCAGCCCTCAGCGCATTCACAACTTTCACAGACGAACCGGCTGTAGAAATCAAATCCTCAACCACTACAACTTTCTTGCCAGCAACACAAGCACCTTCAATCTGGTTCTTAAGACCATGATCTTTTGATTCAGATCTTACATAACCAAATGGAATGCTAAGTTCCTCAGCAGCAAGTGCCGCAAATGGAATACCTGAAGTAGCAACACCCATAATCACCTCTGCTCCAGGATATTCGGTGACAATAAGTCTCGCTAAACCCGTTTTTACTTGATTGTAACGATTAGGATATCCAAATAGCTGCCTATTATCACAATAAATTGGACTTTTTAATCCACTAGCCCAAGTAAAAGGTTCCCTTAACGACAACCGCACTGCTTCAATATCCAACAAGATTTTTGCAGTACTAATAGCTAATTCTTTTCTAGTATCCATACTTACTCCTCGTTTGAATCGCCACAAAATTCACTAACAACTTGGTTGTACGCAGCCACAGGATCTTCGGCCTGAGTAACAATTCGACCAACAACGATGATATCAGCACCAGCTTCTCGTGCATAAGCCGGAGTTGCAACGCGTTTTTGATCGTTATGGTCACTTCCTGCGAAACGAATTCCAGGGGTGAGAATCAGCATATCTTCACCTAAAGCCTTACGAACCGCAGCCGCCTCCCAAGGCGAACAAATGACACCATCAAGACCTGCTTCCTTCGCATTTCTTGCATAAGTCAAAACGGTCTCTTCAACCGTATGATTCACAAGCAGTTGCTCGTTCAGACATTGTTGATCAATGGAAGTAAGCACTGAAACAGCGAACAGCAATGGACGAGGCTCATTTGTACCCAGGCCTTCAAGCGCTTTTCGCATCATCTCAATTCCACCGGAAGCGTGGACGTTAACAATAGCAACATCCAAATCTCTAAGGGCCGCCATTGCATTTTTCACCGTGTCAGGAATGTCGTGAAGCTTCAGATCCAAGAAGATCTCATGCCCACGATCACGGATTTCCTGGATGATGTTAATTCTGTACTTCAAATATGAAGCATAAATCATCTCCATACCGAGTTTTGCAAGCAAAGGCTTACCTTGGAAGCGATCCAAGAATTGCAATGCTTCTCCAGGAGTAGGGAAATCTAGGGCAATAGCTACCCTTTTCCTAAATTTTTGTTTCTGCATTTTTTTATTAAATTTAGTTGAACAATAGGTTTATCCCCCGTTCCAACAGAACGAGAGACCTATACTATAAAGATTTTACAACTAAAGTCAATTTACTTTTTTATGACTTATGTTATTATTGTAGCTATTAGGTTTACACGCCAAATCTTGATTATTTTATTAACATTTTCAGAAAAATAGATTGAAACAAAGCATATAAAAATTAAATATAAAAAATGTATTTATGATAATACTAGATATATGAAATTTGGAATAACACAAGAGCACAAAAAAAATTGGAAACATTACATAAATTTTTCAAATATTTTTTATGTTGTTTTATTGGTTATTTGTTTTTTCATTTTTACATTTTACTCAAATATCAGCAGCCTACTATTTTGAAAAAAGAAAATAGATATTTTCAAAGAAGATATGGAAAATTTAGCTGTATATTTACGAGGTATAGATGAATGATTAGCTAAGACATTATTAACATCTGACAAAATAATTAAAGGATATTTAAGCTGAGAAAATGTACTTGTTTCACAAAAAAATGAAATCAAAAACCTATTATGATATATCAAAGAAAATAAATATTACTTAAACGACATATGATTCAACAATTATAGTTGATTTATCTCTTTATTATCCGATTTAAACGACAATCGGGAAGAAATATCTTACCTATTATGAGAAAAGTGAGAATTCAACTATTTAGTGATATTACAAAACACAAACGAAAAAAGACCAAATTGATGATTTTTTTGATCTTTTGCTTTTATCACTGTAAAAGATTGAAGACTAGAAAACTTAGAAATAATAGATTCATATTATCCAGACTACATTGCAAAAGATACTCGTCTAAGAGCACCTGAACGAGCATCAGCATTTTTACCAGATCTTCAAATTTGATTTATTGCATGAAATAAATTTTGATTTTCTGATATTGATGGAAGTAACTTAAAATGGTTATATGAAAAAATGTTTAATGAAGATTATGATAAAAATAAATTAAAAACTATTATGAATCCAGCATTAGCTAATAAATTACTACATAAATACATAAAATGAATAATTTTTATTAGATCTGACCTGATAGAATATTTAATTCCATCTTTCACACAAAAAGCTCGAGAATGGCAATTTCAAAACGCAAATGTAGATCTAATCAGGTGAGAGAACCGCTGAAACAAAAAAGAAACATATATCAAAGAAGTTACACAATATTTTAAAGAACATAGCATAGAACTCTTCCAAAAAATAATAAACAATTATGACGAAATAATAGAAAAAAAATTCATAAATATTTATTTATCAAATGTTTCAGATAATTTACAAAATATTTTATTAAATCACTGACTCAAAACAGTTTACGATTCATGAAATATCTATGCCCGAGATACAAATACATCTTATAACAAAGTAGATTCTTTCGTAAAAAAGAATATTCAAATATTAAATGACAAAGACAGTGTAATATTAGAAACAGAAAACGATATTGTATCAATAAAAAACTTATGAAATTGAACATACAAAATGAAAATATGCTATACACTAAACATTCCAAATTTTTACATAAACTATATGCACAGCTTAGAAGAAAAATATAATATCCAAATGACAGATAGAGAACTTTCAATCTTAGCTCTAAAACCAGCATTATATGAAGGTATGAACCAAGAAAAGTGGACAGAATCAAAATCTACAATATACTTACCATTAAATTATTATATTACTGAAGTTAATTGAGACCAAGATGAATATGCTAAATTTCAGGCACCATTTGCAAACTGATTGTATTACAAAATACATATAAATGAAAATAATGAAACAAAGTGTGTAGAAATAAATTTTAATAATTACTAAAAAAACAAATGTTTCCAAAGCATCATCATAAAAGAAGCAATTTTATGACATGATTACTATTGATACTACCCGTCTTTTTATTCATAATAATATTATGATGAGCTTTTAATAAATTATTATGATGGGCTTGAAAAATTGTCCAAATGTTACCACAATCATTTGTATGATTTTTTTGAACATCAGAAATATTAGTCCATGTTTTGTGCTTGTTATTATTATTTTGAATTATCTGGCTTTTAGGACTTATAATAAATCGATGAAAAGTTGGAAAAAGAATAAAAAACAATTTAACTTCCGTTATTTCAAGAGTCCCACTTTTAAATTCTTTATCTAGAATCACAAATCAAATAGCAAACACACTAGAAACTTCAGATTCTTTCAAAAAAGTTGTTTTATTAAAATTCCCTGCACAAAAAACATGGTCTATCGGATTTGTTACAGGAGAAAACACTTCTATGTTTGATAAAGAATTAGATGAAGATGAACTAGTTTCAATATTTATTCCTACTACACCAAACCCTACAAACGGATTTTTGGTCCTTTTAAAACCAAAAGATTTTATCGAAACAGATGTACCAGTTTCTACGGCGCTTTCTTTTATTATTTCAATGGGTACTGCTGGAGCTACAGAGGAAGTAATGAAAACCACTAAAAATAATAAAAAATAAACCATCCTGAATTTTCTTCCAAAAATAGTATTTTGCCAATTTTTATCATTACACACGGCTTTAATAAAAAACTGTAATTCTTCAAGAGAAAATAGCAACAAACTTCATACATTTGACAAGATTCCAAAAAAATACAAAAAAATTTGACAAATAAAATAATTTAATTATAATATAGATAGATTTATAATCTTTTAAATATATAAAAAAGATGTAAATTGAGCATTATTATCACACAAAACGAGATTACTCGTCCTAAAAAATTGTAATTATTCTCCACAGTGAGAAAGAAAATTAGAATATTTTACATAATTAAAATGAAAAAATGAAAAAAACAAGAAATTTATTAACCCTCGCAATGGTAGGAGCTCTCTTAATTTGAGTTACAAGTGCAGCAAACACTACCGTAACACATAATCCAGATGCATGAGTGTCTTACACATTAAATTGAAATGAAAATTTCACTGCTTGAACTATCACTATTTCAGATTGAACTACTACTATTACAATGCTTGATCGTAACTTATGAGCAACTAAAGCAGGTACTGGATGTGAAGATCCAAATTGAAATTGTCCTGCATATGCTAAATATTACTGATATCATTTTCAATGGTGAAATAATTATTGATTTTATCCAAACAATATTGCTTCAATATCACCAAACCAAACACAAACTCCTATAGTATATAACCCATTTTATACAAAATGAGTATTTATTATATGACACAAAAATTGGTTAACTGATAACTGAGTTGCTGATTTATGGTGATGAGATATTAACGATAACACATACAATCTAAACGATGATACATGGAAAATAAAGAAAAATCCTCGAAAAAGACAATGACCTTGTCCTGAATGATTCCATGTTCCTAGTAAATGAGAATTAGACAAGATTAAAAATATGATGTGAGATGATATGAATGCTATACATAATGAATTATTAATCCCATTTGCTGGTTACAGTGATTACCATGATGCTGTAGCTAAAGATTTAGGTAAAGATGCTCATTTATGGTCTTCTACCCCTCATGCTCTTACTAATCCACATTCTCGAATGTTAGATTTAGTAGATGGTCTTGCTATTGTAGGTAGTGATTATCGTGCTCATGGTTATTCTATCCGTTGTGTATATGATCAATATGATAATTATTCAAACACTACCGTAACACATAATCCAGATGCATGAGTGTCTTACACATTAAATTGAAATGAAAATTTCACCGCTTGAACTATCACTATTTCAGATTGAACTACTACTATTACGATGCTTGATCGTAATCTTTGAGCAACAAAAGCAGGTACTGGATGTGAAGATCCAAATTGAAATTGTCCTGCATATGCTAAATATTACTGATATCATTTTCAATGGTGAAATAATTATTGATTTTATCCAAACAATATTGCTTCAATATCACCAA
>Ga0310786_10001909_pt1 | contig 32938 bp, 21 predicted proteins | sample AusTroGonzalo_MG_FD_203881 | JGI IMG/M metagenome (GOLD analysis project Ga0310786, IMG submission 203881) | Bovine rumen microbial communities from tropical cattle in Woodstock, Queensland, Australia - Gonzalo_03 (v2) (version 2) | ecosystem: Host-associated > Mammals > Digestive system >...
CTCTCCAGGACAGGCAGGTAGATTATCTGGCCGTGGCTGTGGCCGATGAGGGCGCAGAACTGCGAAAGGCTGGCATAACCACTAATATCATGGTGATGAATCCGGAGCGCACATCGTTCAATACCCTGTTTGACCATAAGTTGGAGCCCGAGGTTTACAGCTTCCATCTGCTGGATATGATAATCCGTGCTGCCGAGCATAACGGAGTGACTAATTTCCCCATACACATAAAGATAGATACGGGCATGCACCGTCTGGGGTTCGCCCCTGACGATATGCCTGAACTGGTTCACCGCCTGCAGAGGCAGACTGCTGTAATCCCTTGCTCTGTGTTCTCTCATTTTGTGGGCAGTGACAGCAGTGAATTTGATGACTTTACCAAACTCCAGATTGAGCGTTTCAATCAGGCTGCCGATGCGTTGCAGGCCGCTTTCAAGCATCATATACTGCGTCACATCTGCAACTCGGCAGGCATAGAGAGATTCCCCGATGTCCATTATGACATGGTACGTCTGGGACTGGGCCTTTACGGTATAAATCCGCTTGACAACCAGCCTCTGGAGACTGTCTGCACACTCAAGACCACAATACTTCAGATCCGTGACCTGGAACCCGGTGAGACCGTGGGCTACAGCCGTAAGGGTAAGATAACCAGGCACTCACGCATAGCGGCCATCCCTATAGGTTATGCCGACGGACTGGACCGCCACCTGGGAAACGGCAAGGCTTACTGTCTGGTGAACGGTCAGAAAGCTTATTATGTGGGTAACATATGTATGGACGTATGTATGATTGACGTTACGGACATTGACTGCCAGGAGGGTGACAGTGTGGAGATTTTCGGTCCCAACCTGCCGGTTCATGTACTGTCTGATATACTGGGCACAATCCCGTATGAGATTATTTCCACGGTTTCCATACGCGTAAAGCGTGTTTATTATACTGAATAACTAACCTGAAACAAATATGACAACTGCAAAATCAACAACATCTCAGCGGATGACAAATTTCCGCTGGGTATTGTGCGCCCTTCTGTTTGTGGCCACAACAGTCAATTACCTGGACCGTCAGGTGCTGTCCCTTACATGGAAAGACTTTATTTCGGCCGATTTCCATTGGACTGACAGCCAATATGGTTCAATAACCGGATTCTTCTCTATTTTCTATGCTGTAGCCTGCCTTTTCAGCGGCAAGTTCATTGACTGGCTTGGAACCCGCAAAGGTTATCTGTGGGCTATATTCATCTGGTCGGTAGGTGCCTGCATGCATGCTGCTTGCGGATGGGCCTCATTGAAATGGGCCGGAATACCTAATATGGAGGCTGCCCGTAATTCGGCCGATGTAATGCTGATCATTTCTACCGTATCGGTCTATATGTTCATATTCTGCCGTGCGGTGCTGGCTCTTGGTGAATCAGGTAACTTCCCCGCCGCCATCAAGGTTACGGCCGAGTATTTCCCCAAGAAGGACCGTGCATTCGCCACATCCATCTTCAATGCGGGTGCATCAGTCGGTGCTCTGGCCGCACCTGCCCTCATTCCGCCTCTTGCAGCCAGATGGGGTTGGGAGATGGCGTTCATTATCATAGGTGCGCTAGGCTTTATATGGATGTTCTTCTGGTTCGGACTCTATCAGAAACCTGAAAAATCCAAGTTCGTGAACCAGGCTGAGTTGGAATATATCCATCAGGATGATGCCGCCGAGTTGGCTGCCGTCAAGGCTGCCGAGCCTCAGAAGGAGGAGAAATCAATTCCTTTCTTCAAATGTTTCACATTCCGCCAGACATGGGCGTTCATCTGCGGCAAGTTCTTTACAGATGGCGTGTGGTGGTTCTTCCTGTTCTGGGCTCCTGCTTACTTCAGTGACCAGTATGGATACCGTTCAGATTCCAAGGAGGCTATCATGCTTATTTTCGTACTCTATCTGATTGTGACAGTAGTGAGCATAGGCGGCGGTTATCTGCCCAAGCTCTTTGTAGAGAAGAAGGGTATGGAACCGTATTCAGGCCGTATGAAAGCTATGCTGATTTTTGCATTCTTCCCCTTGCTGGCTCTCTTTGCTCAGCCTCTGGGCAAGTACAGCGCATGGTTCCCTGCAATCATAATAGGCCTTGCCGGTGCCGGACATCAGGCATGGTCGGCTAATCTCTACTCAACCATAGGCGACATGTTCCCCAAGTCAACCATCGGCACCATCACCGGTGTGGGAACTACTATGGGCGGTTTGGCATCATTTATGATCAACAAGGGTGCAGGTATGCTCTTTACTAAGAGCGCCGCTCTGGGATCGGCATTCACCTTCCTGGGCTTTGAGGGCAAGGAGGCCGGCTATATGATTGTATTCTGCATCTGTGCAGTAGCTTATCTTGTAGGCTGGACCGTAATGAAACTGCTGGTTCCCAAATACAAACCCATTGTTGTTGACTGAAATAAATAATCAGCAAATACTAACCAAAACATTATTATGAGTTACAACAAACCTACAATTAAGGAGAAAATAGCATATGCCTTGGGCGATGCTGCTGCGGGTGGCATTACCTGGAAGATAATGTCCATTGCCTTTCCGTTGTTTTTTACCAATGTATTCGGACTAACCTTTGCCGATGCTGCGGCGCTGATGCTCATCGCCCGTCTTTTCGATGTAGTCACAGATCCTATCATGGGCAGTCTGGCTGATCGTACCCAGTCAAAGTGGGGTACATATCGCCCCTGGCTCATTTTCGGTGCCATTCCGTTCGGACTGATATTTGCACTGCTTCTTTATACTCCTGACCTGGGTCCTGCAGGAAAACGTGTTTATGCATACGTACTATATCTTCTCATGATGGCTGTCTATACCGCCGTCAACGTGCCTTACGGCTCACTTTTAGGAGTCATGACCGATGATGACAATGAGAAGAACCAGTTCTCATCATATCGTATGGTGGGCGCCTATGCAATGGGTTTCATCACTCTGCTGTCATTCCCGTATCTCCAGAAAATGATAGGTGGAACCGATGCGCACCAGTATGCTGTACTGGGTGCTATATTCGGTATCATAGCAGCTGTCATGACATTGGTATGCGGTCTGATGACAAAAGAACGACTCAAACCCGTCAGGGCCGAGAAGTACTCACTTAGTCAGTTCGTTGACCTGTTTAAGAACAAACCCTGGATATATCTGACACTTATAGGACTCTGCACCAATTTCTTCAATGGTTTCAGGTATGCGGTGGCCGGATATATGATATCTTACTGTCTTGGCGGTGATGTTACGGTAGGCGGATTTATCATAAACTTCACGGTCCTGATGGCTTTCGGTGAAGTGACATGCATGATATTCGGTGGGATATCTCCCAAATTCACGGCCCGCGTAGGTTCCAAACGCAAGGCGTTCATCTATGCAGCAGCCATTTGTGTGGTATTCTCGGTCGTATTCTTCTTCATACCGATGGATCCCAAGTATATCTGGCTTATGGTTGCTGTAGTAATACTAACATCGGTCGGGGTGGGTATCTACTCTCCGTTGCTGTGGTCAATGTATGCCGATGTGGCAGACTATGCAACCCAAAAGTTCGGTACTTCGAGCACAGGCCTTATCTTCTCATCGGGAACTATGGCCCAGAAACTGGGAGGAGCCATATCGGGTTCTCTGATAGCTTTGCTGCTGGGTCTTGCTGGAGCTCGTATGATTCCGGATGATTTTGGCAATCAGGTGATAGATCCCGCATCGGTCACGGATTCGGTGCGTACCATGGTTTGGTCACTGTTCTCGCTCATTCCGGCTGCAATAGCCCTGATCATGGGATGGCTGGCTTACAAGTTCCCTATAAAGAAGTGATTGCTTTCAGGACAGTTTCAGTCTAAGAATGAAATAACCGCAATCCTTAACGGACTGCGGTTATTTTTACTGTTGCTGCTGAACATGGAATTCCTATGGGAGGATTCTCCTTGCTTACGCTTACTGTTACCTTCTGAAGACTATCGTAGGTATTCAGAAGTGCATTGGCAATGCGTCCGGCTACGTGCTCCAGAAGCTTGGAGCGGATTTCCATCTGCTGTTTTACCACAGATGCAACCCTGGCATAGTTAATGGTATCGGAGATTGTGTCAGAATCTGTTGCTTTAGTGATGTCTGTCTCCAATTGTACTGATACTGAATACCAGGCTCCTACAACGGACTCCTGTGGTTCCACGCCATGGTAGGCATAGAACCGCAGGCCGTTGAGTGATATGGATTGTTCCCTAATAACCATATCTGTTTCCTGTATATTATCCGCAACGGGATGAGCCGCAGTTCTTGCAGATTAGGCAGCCCTCCTGATAGACCAGTGACTCTGAACCGCAGACAGAACACTTCTCGCCTTTGACGGCAGTGCCGTCCTGCACATATTTCTTGAGTGCACGCTCCACGCCGTTTTTCCAGTTGTTGATGTTCTCTGAACCCAAATCCAGTGAACCTATAAGTTTGATGCATAAGTCAATAGGCATCTGATAGCGGAGTACGCTGGATATGAGTTTTGCATAGTTCCAGTATTCCTTATCAAACTTCTCGGACAGGCCCTCTATGGTAACTTTATAGCCGCGCTTGTTGGTGAACTGGAAATCATAGCGTTTCTTGCCGTTTTCATCAATATTCTTGATAATCCAGCCTTTCTCTACGGTCTTGGGCAGTACGATACCTTCCTCGTCATCCTGCAAACCGGTGAAAATCTCATAGGGACGACCATCCAGAATACCCACGAATGCCACCCATTTCTCCTTGTTGTTCTGGAAACGGACAACATCGGCTTCAAGAATACGCGGGCGAACCTCAACAACCTCACGCGGCTGGCAGTCGCATGGTGCCAGGGTGGGTTCCTTTCCATCTTTCTTTTCCGGTTTCTTTTCGCTCTTGGCATCAACCAGAACGCCGTCACGTGAGCCGTCACGATATACGGTGCAGCCTTTGCAACCGCTCTTCCATGCCTCAACGTAAAGCTGGTTGACAAGGTCCTCCGATACGTCATTGGGCAGGTTGATCGTTACGCTGATAGAGTGGTCAACCCACTTCTGCATTGCGCCCTGCATCTTGACCTTGTTCACCCAGTCAACATCCTGGGCTGTTGCCTTGTAGTAAGGTGAACGGGCTACCAGTTCATCAACCTGTTCAGGGGTAAACTTCTGTGCCGGGTCAATACCGTTTACAATCATCCACTCCACAAACTTGTGGTGGAATACTATGAACTCCTCGAATGCATCGCCGTTCTCATCGGTGAATGTTATGTTGGCATTCTCATCATCACGGTTAACCTTGCGGCGACGCTTATAGACAGGCATGAATACAGGCTCAAGACCGGATGTGGTCTGAGTCATAAGGCTGACTGTGCCGGTAGGAGCTATAGTGAGGCAGGCAATGTTGCGGCGTCCGTATTTCTTCATGTCAGCGTAAAGTTCGGGATCAGCCTCCTTTATGCGCAGTATGAAGGGATTCTTCTGCTCGCGTTTCCAATCAAATATCTCAAATGCTCCACGTTCCTTGGCCATCTCTACAGATGAACGGTATGCGGCAAGGGCCAGAGTGCGCTGAACCTTCTCGGCAAAATCAGTTGCCTCATCTGTTCCATATCTGAGTCCCAGTGCAGCCAGCATGTCACCCTCGGCTGTGATGCCCACACCGGTGCGGCGTCCCATGGTACTCTTGCGCATGATTTTCTCCCACAGGCGTTTCTCGGTATGCTTGGTCTCATCATCCTCGGGGTCACTTGCTATCTTGGCCTGAATCATGTCAATCTTCTCTATTTCAAGATCTATGATATCATCCATGATGCGCTGTGCTATGGCAACATGCTTCTTGAAGAGGTCAAAGTCAAACTTAGCCTTGGGGGTAAACGGGTTCTTTACGTATGAGTAGAGGTTGATGGCAAGCAGACGGCAGCTGTCATACGGGCAGAGAGGAATCTCGCCGCAGGGGTTGGTGCTGACTGTGCGGAATCCTAAATCTGCATAGCAGTCCGGAACAGACTCACGCAGGATGGTGTCCCAGAACAGTACGCCGGGCTCGGCCGATTTCCATGCGTTGTGCACAATCTTTTTCCAAAGCTCTGCAGCCTCAATCTCTTTTATATATGTGGGTTTCTTGGAATCTATGGGGTAGCACTGGGTGTATTTGCGGCCCTCGATTGCTGCCTTCATGAATTCATCGTCAATCTTGACCGATACGTTGGCGCCGGTAACCTTACCGCTCTCCATCTTTGCGTCAATGAATGACTCCGAATCAGGGTGTTTGATAGATACGCTCAGCATCAGGGCACCGCGTCGTCCGTCCTGTGCTACCTCACGTGTGGAGTTTGAGAAGCGCTCCATAAAAGGAACAAGTCCGGTTGAAGTCAAAGCGGAGTTCTTGACGGGAGAGCCCTTGGGGCGGATGTCTGAAAGGTCATGGCCTACACCGCCACGGCGTTTCATAAGTTGAACCTGCTCCTCATCGATCTTCATTATAGCTCCGTATGAGTCGGCTGCTCCCTCTGTGCCTATAACGAAGCAGTTGGAAAGTGAAGCAATCTGATAGTTGTTGCCGATACCTGTCATGGGACTTCCCTGCGGAACTATATACTTGAATCCTTTGAGCAGGTCATGAAGCCCAGCTGCCGTCATGGGGTTCTTGTACTTTTTCTCAATGCGGGCAATTTCATTTGCGATACGCCAATGCATGTCATCGGGAGTCTTCTCATAAATATTTCCGAAGGAGTCCTTTACCGCGTACTTGTTCACCCAGACTTTGGCTGCAAGTTCGTCACCTCCGAAATAGTCCACTGAGGCCTTGAACGCCTCATCGAAAGTGTAGGTCTGTTTTTTGTTGTCCATTTATAAAACTTGTTTGATGTATGCGCAAATAAATAGTTCCAATCGTGTGACCGGAAACAATATGGCAAAAATAAAAAATGTATGGGATATAAGCCAATGTTTTCAAAAATATATTTTTCAACAAAACAGATGTTTTCTATTTCGTTCTGCTTTTCAGCTGAAAATCAGGTATATATAAAAACCAAAATTGAAAAAAGTTTTCCGAAACGGGAAATCCTGTCTTGGAATGGAATGGTCAAAGACGGAAGAAAAGTGTTTGTATGACAATAAAAAAAGCGATGAGTCTCATCGCTTTTTAAAATGAATCCCGTAATGATAATCAGCAACGTAATCCGCTTTCTATATTTTCCATATCGGCTTTGAAATTCTTGTCAACCTGAATCTGGTCACGGACCATATTGCATGCGTGAAGAACTGTTGCATGATCGCGTTTACCGATATAGGCTCCGATTTTGGATGTTGAGAAATCCAGATATTTTTTTGCCAGATACATGCTTATCTGTCTTGCCTGGACAATCTCATGTTTACGTGACTTGGACTGTACGGATGATTCATCTATACTATAATAGTCGCAGACTTTTGTAATTATTGACTCAATAGTGATAGGTTTCTGCTCGTGGTGCTGGCTCTTGTCTATCACCTCATGGGTAAGATTCAGGTCAACCTCCTTACCGTAGATTGTTGAATATGCCATGAGAGATACAATCACACCCTCCAGATCCCTTACGTTATCTCTGATCTTGTCTGCGATATATTCAATAACCGGTTCCGGGAACTGAATGCCGTCTCGTCTGGTCTTTTCACGCAGGATGTCCTTGCGGAGATTCAGGTCAGGACGTTCCAATTCTGCCACCAGACCCCATTTGAAGCGTGTGATAAGGCGTTCCTCCAAGTCTTTCATGTCCTTGGGAGGCCTGTCACTGGTCATTATCAGCTGCTTGTGGTTGAGGTGAAGATAATTGAATATATGGAAGAATGTATTCTGAGTCTTGGTGTAGCCGGCCATCTCCTGCATGTCATCAATTATCAATACATCAATTGACTGATAGAAATGTATGAAATCATTGACTGCATTGTTCCTGGCAGCATCTGTATATTGAACCATAAACAAATGGGCGGATACGTAGAGCACTCTCTTTTCAGGATGTAATTCCTTTACCTTGCGTCCTATTGCGGTAGCAAGGTGGGTCTTGCCCACGCCTGATGTACCGTATATGAACAGAGGATTGAATGCGCTGCCGGCTGGATTTAGCGCGATGGTCTCACCTGCTGTGCGGGCAAGCTTGTTGCTTATGCCCTCCACAAAGTTTTCAAAACTGTAGTTTGGATCCAGCTGGGGGTTCAGGTCCTGAACCATGGGCGCATCGTTTACAGACGGAGCCTTGTTGCCGGTATCAGCCGTTCCTTTAATATTAGATAAGGTGTTGGCTGAACTCACGTTCTGGTTGATGTTGTTCTCCTTGTCAGTCAGTATGCTGTACATGAGCCTTGTGCCCTTGCCGAATACTTTGATCAAAGCCGCCTTTATTACTTCAAGGCAGTTCTGCTCAAGATACTCATATACGAACGGACTTGGAACCTGAATGACCAGTTCTCCACCCTCCAGAGAGACAGGCTCCACAACGGAAAACCATGTATCGAAAACAGCTTCCGATACATTGTCACGGATAAAATCCAGACATAGGTTCCATTGATTCTTTAATTCAGTTCCTGTCATTTTTTTCGGGGTGAGATGGTTGGACAGTAATAGGTCTTTCCTTCATCAGCAATGCAAAGTTGACAATCTTATTTCATTTGTACAAGTGACTTTTCAGGCTTGCAAAAATCTCTTTTGTAACCTGTTGGGAATTAGCTACTTGTAAAACACATCCAAAAAGGTTGATAATAATCTATTGGATTTTTTTAATATCCTGAAATCCAATAAATTAACCTGTTGATAACTTCTTTTGCGTTAGTTTTTGGACGCTAATTCATCCCTTTTGGAGGTCGCTTGAAACAAGATTGTTTACTTGGTTTTTCATGTTCGAAAATAATTGTCTATTTAGACAAAATCTAATTTGTGCCATTTTGCGGCGTGAATAATCTTACGTGGATTATTTGTTTTTTGCTTCAATTTCCCGGGCTTCGTTTACACTTATTTTCTTGCCTTTGTAGAATGCAATTACAAACGCGTCCTTGTATTTTTTCCGGACCTCATTCCTGGTCTTTATGATCTCATTATAATCGGTAGTATCTCCGCATGTGTATTTGCAAATGCCATTCTCTGAATAATAGTCAACATTGGCATATTCCTTCAGCCGTTTGTCATTCTTCTTGAGAGGTGACTTGAGACTCATGAACTGCACCTTATATATAGGTGTGGATACATCCCCGTCACTATCCCGGTTTCCTATAGCCTGTGTTGCGGGAATGGCCTTTTCTGTCTGTTTGTTAAAGTAGTCAAGATAATCCTTGAACGCCTTGTAAAGGCTTTGTCCCATTTCATCAGTACCTTTCTGCGATGTCAGGTATCTGCACTCGTTGTCATTTGAGATGAATCCCAGTTCTACCAGAATACTGGGCATGGTACTCTTCCATAATACCAGATAACCGGCCTGATGAACGCCCCGGTCAGGACGTTTGGCTGACTTGACCATCTGGTTCTGTGCAAAAGTAGCCATCTTGAGACTCTCTTTCTGGTATTCATTCTGCATGAATTCGAATATGATCATACTCTCCGGACTATTGGGGTCATATCCTTCATAGTGTGCCTGGTAATCGTTCTCAAGAAGTATGGCCTTGTTCTCTTCCAGAGCGGCGTTCAGGTTTGCGCTGGTACGGTTGTCCTCGACTCCAAGCAGATATGTTTCGGCTCCATTGGCCGTTTTTCCTTTTGCAGAATTGGTATGAATGGAGATGAACATATCCGCATTGGCCTTGTTTGCTATGTCGGCTCTTTTGTAAAGTTCTACAAAAACATCGGTCTTGCGTGTATAGATTACCTTGACATTCTTGCAGTTTTGCTCAATAAGCTTGCCCATCTTGAGGGCCACGTTCAGATTTATGACCTTTTCCTGGCTTTTGCCGTTGATTGCTCCCGGGTCTTTGCCTCCATGACCGGGGTCAATGACAAGTACAAAACGGCCGTCCTCATCAACGGCATTGACGGGTAATGCAAATGCAAGGCATACTGCCCCGATTATTAATGCTAAGGTCTTTTGCGCTCTGGTCATTCTCCTCTTTTTTGTGTAAATGAAACAGGTGAGGCATCAGTGCTTTTGACGAATGATGCCAATACTCTTGCCGACACTTTGACGGGTTCAACGGTGAACTCCGGTATATTGAATGAGTACATGAACTTGTGTGAGAATTCAGGGTCCTTTTGCGGAATCAGGAATGGTTTTGTGAATGTACCGTCGCTGTTCAGGTGTGCCAGATAGGGACGGGTATGTACACCGTCTTCACGACGAGAGCTTATCACAACCCATTTGCCGTTGCTGGACCATGAGTGATAACTTTCAGACTTATTGCTGTTCAGCTCATCAACATACCTGTAAGCTCCCGTTTTGAGGTCAAACATCATAAGGTCTGATACGTCCTGGTTGGGAGGGAACACTCCGTGTGTGCTTATGCAGCAGAGCAGCCAGCGACCGTCGGGTGAAACCCTTGGCCAGGTAATGCTGCTGTCTCTGGCGGCCGCATCATAGAACATCTCCTTTTTGTTCCATGTCCTGGTGTCAGGATCAAAGTCCTTGGTGTACAGGCTGTATTTGAATGATCCGTTAGAATTGGCAACCACTGCTCCACCTTTTTTCTTTACCTCGGCGGGATTGCCAAGATTAGCCGATACGTAATACAGCTTCTTGCCGTCAGGAGCCCAATACGGATAACATTCCCATTCGGCGGGGTCATTCTCAATCACGCTTACCGAGTTGTCTGCCATATTGAACAGAATAAGGTCACTCTCCTCATCAAAAACTTCTATCCTGTTGGTGTGGTTGGTGTGGAAGTTCTGGAAAGTCCTGTTAGTTGAGTAAACAATGTAATCGTGGGTGGGGTGGAATGACGGATATACTGCGGCCGATATCGTTGAATCAGTCTTCATGTTCAGTTTCTGCAGTTTCCCGTCCCTGTAAAGGATTGTTCCTCCCAGATACTGGCGTATATGGAACTGCATGTTGTCCGTATGCCAGTTCTTGAAACTGTGGCAGTTGATGCACTGATTGTCCGCTCCTTTTGATGCCATGGAATTGGCATACACCACTCTCTCCTTGAAATTGGTCAGGTTGCGCTGATTGATGGACAGCCTTTGATATGATTCATACAACGGCGGTATGACTCGGTATGACAGGTATGAGTCAATCTCATCTGCTACATTGATATTGAACGGATTCATTCTGACCCATCCGCTTGGCGTTTTTTCAAAGACGGTTACTGTCATGTTGTCTTGTGCAGTCAGTTTTTTCCATTTGCGTAACGGTATGCAGACTTTTTTTCCTTTTATCCTGATTTTGAGATTACCGGCTTCAAATAATGTGAGATATTTACTTGCTTCATCCTTAATCATGAAGTTGGCAGGCGCAATGTTTACAGGTACCGTGATATCCGTGTAGTCGGGATAAATGTCTGGTCCGTTACCCGTCGTAAAGTCTTTGGGCTGGCCGGTGCATGCCGCCAATATTATGATGACAAGTATATGTAGATATATTGAATGCCTTTTCATACTGTCAAAACATCTCCAGTTCGTTGACATAATAAAAATAGAAGTAATAAGTGTGCCTCAGATTGGCCGGAAAGGCATTCCGTGCCTCTTCAAGACTTTTATTCCCCACTCTTGATGCGCGCTGCATGAATGCTTTGTATGTACTCCTGGTCTTTTCATCGAAGGGGAGTGTTTCAAGCAAATCATTACGTTCAAGGTTGCTGAACAGATAGGCGGCTTCCTGATAGTATCTGGCTACTTGGGATGAATTGTTTGAGCGCAGATAACCTGAAAATCTTGTCCAGAACAAGTCCGATTGCTTGCTTTCCATAGCATAAAAGAGTGCTACACGGTCATACATGGGCGTTGAGTTATGTGGAACAGGTCCGTTGAAATGATTTATAAGGAAGTCCTCACATCCGTCGGAATCAGGCAGGATTCTGTCTTTATAACACATCAGTGGCAGGATCTTGTCATAAGGTGCGGTTCGGGCTATCATACTCTTGTCGCTGCATAGCCTGCGCTGCTCTCTGGCCCATTTGCGGTAGAAAACCGTTTTTTCAAGCTTGTCCAGATATTTCCCGGCAAGCTCGGTGTCATCAAGCAGGATTGCAACCATTATGTAATACCTTAATGTCATATAGTTCCAACCAAACAATACTGATTCCTCGCCACACCATCTGTTGCATATTCCCGGAATGCCATAATGCAGGTGCAATATCTTTCCTATCTGAAAGGACATAGCCACTTCACATCCGGTTTTCTGTTTCTGGCTTCCATTGTCAAAACCATAGGCGCGTTGACCTTCCTGTTCTGTTTTTATCAGTGCCAGGTCTTTTAGAAGAACCAGAACGCGTGTGGGCTGCCAGGACGGATCTTTTTCATGTTTTACCTGCAGTTTGTCAAGTATGTCAACCGCTTTATCCCATTCCAGATTATCCACTGCACGGATCATACCCAACTCTGCTTTGAAATTATCGTCCCTGTACCAGAATGATGACGGAATGGCAATGACAGCGGCAAGAGTTATGCTTTGTATAATCAGCGGGATCTTATTGCCCGATATTTTGTCTGTGAACTTTGACAACGGCGCCAGTAAAAGACATGCCATGGCCAATACCAGTGGAATCTGCATTCTTGATACAGTCAGTCCGTAATCCGATTCAGGCATACCTATTATCCATCCGTTGGACAGATTATATGTCGTAGCTCCTGCAAATATGACAGGTGCAAGCAAAACAGGGATAGCTGCACTTGCTGAACATAGTATCTTACTTGTCCTGCTGCGGTCAGAAAGAATAAGATCCACGTAAGCGGCAACAATACCGGCCAGGGAGTAGAAACCTGCTATATAATAACCTACAAGTCCCCATATGGTAAACAGGATGGCCGAAACCGTTGCGTTTTGAGCCTTTCTCAGAACCGTTACCGTAAGCAACGCCCATAAATAGCCCAGTACCGGCATGAAGAAATAACCGGGCAGGTTAGTCAGATAGACAATATAGCCCAGGGACATGTTGTAGGTTACAAATATTGCAGCCGGAATATAAGTCAATGCAGAAAGGTCTGACGGTATCTTGTAAATGATACGTGTCAGTTCCGCTGATAATGTAAGCAGGAGAACCCAAATCAGAGTGCCTAGCCATGGGATGTGAAGGAACTGGGTAAAGAACAGGCCGCATGCGGAAAGAATCCCTGAGGGCTTGAGCAAGAAATCCTTCAGCCAAAACGTATCGAAAATGAATAAGGACCTTTGTTCAACTTTATATATAAATTCATAAGAGAAAGAAGATACTGCCACCCATAATGCTATGGGAAGTATCCATCGGAGTTTAGCCAGAATCTCCGGAAAATCACTTTTCTCTTTTTGATTCATATTTTACTGGTGTTGCTTCTGTGCTTGAAATGAAAGAGGCGAATTGCTTTGCCTTGATGTGAACAGGCTCATTCATGAACTCCGGAATGTTGAATGAGAACATGAATTTGCGATTGAACGACGGGTCGCGCTGTGGAATTGCAAACGGTTTTGAGAACCTGTCATTCTCATCGCGGTGAGAAAGATAGAGACGGGTGAATGCACCATCTTCGCGGCGTGTGCTGAAAATAATCCATTTCCCGTTCGAAGACCATGAGTGATAACTCTCTACTTCCGGACTGTTCAGGCCTTCGGGTTTTTGGATAGACCCGTCATTAAGGTTCATGACCCATAAATCTGATTCCCGGTGCCATATATGGAAAACACCGTAAGGTGCCATGGAGAACATAAGCAGATTGCCGTCAGGCGAAACTCTGGGCAGCGTGACGCTACTGTCGGAGCGTGACGGTTCATACAGTAGCACTGACTTGCCCCATGTGCGTGTGTCCGGATCAAAAGGCTTGCAGTATAGGTCATACCTGATTTCACGACAGTCCAGGAAAACCTGGTCCCTGCGCTGACTGTTGAAAGGTGCTTCATAGTGAGCAGAAACATAATATAGCATACGTCCGTCAGGTGACCATGCCGGGAAGCATTCAAATTCCGCAGAATCATTTTCTATAACGCTTACCGAATTATTCCTTATGTCATATAGGATAAGGTCGCTCTCCTCATCGGCAACCTCAATCCTGTTATGGTCGATTGAATGGATTGACTGATGGGTCTTGTTGGTGGAATAAGCAATATAATCATGTGTCGGATGCCAGGCCGGATATACGCCTGACGATATTGTGGAATCAGTCTTGAGGTTGATCTTGTGTAACTCATTGTCTGTAACCAGAATGGTTCCACCCAGATATTGGCGTGCATGAAACTGCATATTACGGGTGGAGTAGTTCCTGTAATGGTGGCAGTTTATGCACTGACCCTGATCTGTTGTCTGGACCATGTCATTGGAATAAATCACCTTCTCGGAGAAAGAGGTTATGTCCCTTTGGTTTATGCTGAGTCTTTCATAGCTTTCAACCGAAGGCATGATTATTCTGTATGAAATATATGGGTCTATCTCATCGCTTACGTTCATTTTGAAGGGATTGTATGCGATCCACTGCCCGTTTGTATATGTGTAAACCCGAACTGATATACTGGAGGCTTTGGTAAGTCTGTCCCATTTGGCCTTGGGAATACGTATCTCTTTTCCTTTAATTGAGAACTGTCCGCATTCAGATTCCAGAATCGTAATGTATTTATCGGCCTGCTCCTCAATCATGAAGTTCATTGGGGCTATGTTCCGCGGAATAACTATATCCGTATAATCCGGAAATATATCAGGAACAGAGCCTGTATTACTGTAAGTTGAAGGCTCTTTTGGTGAACAGGCGGTCAACAGGATTGCAAGTATATAATAGGCAAACTTTTTCATAGGTCAGTAGGTTTGAAGGTCTCTGATAAAGTAATAGTAGTAGAAAAATGTCTTACCAAACTGTTGTGAGTATGGATAGCTGGATTCCTTTATAGTCCGTACCGGATGTCTTTGTACGTATTGTGTGAATCTGTCATAGCTCTCTTTGACAGGGGTTTCGAATGACAATTCCACTCCGTGGTTCTCCAGACTGTTGTAAAGGATTGCTGCCTCTTGTATGCTGCGTGGTAATGTCTTTGATTGGTTAGTCTGGAGGAAGTAATAGAACCTTTCCCAAAAGTCAGGTATGCTTTGGGTACGCATGGCCCAGAATAATGCGGTAAGATCATATAGCGGAGTGGCTTCGGCCGGTCTGGGCCTTGAGAAGTGCTTGATGAGGTGTGATTCACATTTTACAAGGTCATTGGTCATATTGTCCTCATAACACATGAGCGGGATAATAGTGTTATAAGGATTGGTTTGGGTCACCAGTTCGGGATTATCCAGTAAAGCACGGTTCTGTCTTGACCATTTTCTGTAAAACAGGGTCTTGTCAAGTTTATCCAGGAATCTGACAGCCATGTCCTTTTCGCCGGTCAGGATAGAGAGTACGGACATATATCTGAGCGTTCCTGCGCTCCAGTTGTGTTCAACGGCATCTTCAATACACCATCGGTAGCAAAGATTAGGCAGTCCGTAGTGGAAATATAACTGCTTGCCGGATTGTATCGTCATAGGAATCTGCGTGCGGGATTTCTGGTGGCGGCCACCGTCTTTCATAGTAAAGGCCTCGTCCAGGGCACGGTCCATCTTAAGCAGAGCAAGGTCACGGTATAGTACCATTGTACGGGTGGGTTCAAAGAAACGTCTGTTGTATCTGTCAACGATATCGGCTATCTCTTGTGTGGAGTTTGCCGAAGCTGTTTCTTTTGTGCGGGAGTCATAAACCTTGGCATCGGAATCGGCATGTGAATTGGCGGCTTCACTAAATATCCGGATAGTGCTGTTCCAGTCGTAACGGTCAACAGCCTCAGACATGGCAAGTTCCGTATGGAAATTTTCATCCTTGAACCAGAAAGCCCATACGGATGCTATGGCAATAATGTAAATGGCAGACCGGATGGAAAGGCTTTTGGGAAGTGACAGTGGTTTTGCGGATAATCTTACGGATATCGTTGCCAGGATAATCTGGCAGAGCAGAGAAAGCTGGAATGGTGCCCTCATGGCACGGGTCCAGTCATCAACTGATATAGATGGCAACCCCATAAACCAGCTGTCAGCCATTCTGAATGAAGTATATATGGGATAAATTACAAGAGGAACCACGATGATAAGGGTTGCTGTCAGCACAAAAAAGGTAATGCGTTGTTTGCGAATCAAGTCAGACCGGACGAGTGTAGCGCAAGCAGCTGCAAGAGCCCCTGTGAATGCAAATGTACCCAGTATCATATAGCCTGCGGTTATCCATATGACAATTAAAAGACTCCTGCTCCAAATGGTTTTAATGCGTCCGGCGACTGCCACGGGTATGAGTGCAGCCAAATATCCCAGAACCGGTGCAAAGAAATGATCCTGTCCCCTCATGATGAATACTCCATATCCGAGTGACATATTGCCGATAATCAGTAGTGCCACGGGAATGGCTGCCAACGGGCGTAAATCATCTGGGATGCGGAATACGCGTATGGTAAGATAAAAGTCAAGCAACAGTAAAGATACCCATATCAGAGCTCCCAGCCAAGGCAGGTGCAGGAACTGGGTGAGGAATGAGCCTGCCAGTCCAAGAAAGCCTCCGGGGATTCTGAAGCTTTCCATTATGAACATCCTGTCAAACAGGAAGACGGAAAGATCCTCCACTTTCATGAGATAGTAATGCTCTTTGAATGTCAGTATGCACCATAGTACAACTGCCAGAAACAAAGGAATGTATCCTATCAGTTTGACTGCTTTTTCCTTATGATTGTCAATAGAGGGCTGTGACATGATTGAGGTCTGATTTATTCATTCTGCTTATTTCCCGAGTCTTGGTTCGTACTTGACAGGGCTTGCAGGTGCTGCCTCAATGAATGAGGCGAACTTGCGGGGTGAAATATGAACCGGTTCTTTCATAAACTCAGGAATGTTGAAAGAATACATGTAATTACGGTTGAATCCGGGTTTTTTCTGAGGGAGGGCAAACGGTTTGGAGAAATGTCCGTCAGCCTCCAGATGTGAAAGATACAGACGGGTATATGCCCCGTCTTCCCTGCGTGTGCTGAAAATAATCCATTTGCCGTTCGATGACCAAGAATGATAGCTCTCTACTTCAGGACTGTTTATCTCGTCAAGGGGTCTTATGGAACCGTCGGCAAGGTCCATCATCCAAAGGTCTGAGTCACGGTGCCATATATGGAATACCCCGTACTCACCTAATGCGAAAATCAGCCACCTGCCGTCGGGCGAGACTCTGGGCAGGGTTACGCTCTTACCTGCGGATGCGGCATCAAAAAGCAGTACGGACTTGCCCCAGGTCCGGGTGTCAGGGTCAAACGGCTTGCAATACAGATTGTATTTTATGCTGCGGCAGTCGGCGAATATCCTGTCCATGCGGTCGTCATCGAAAGGCGTTTCATATTGTGCCGATACGTAGTAGAGCATACGTCCGTCAGGAGACCAGGCGGGAAAGCACTCAAACCGGTCCGGGTCATTCTCAATGACGCTGACGGCGTTTTCCTTTATGTTATACAGTATCAGGTCGCTCTCCAGGTCAACCACCTCTATGCGGTTAGAGTCAACGGTATGGACAGACTGATATGTCATGTTGGTTGAGTAGGCTATATAGTCATGAGTGGGATGCCATGCCGGATAAACACCGGCCGATATGGTGGAATCAGTCTTGAGATTGACCTTGCGCAGATTACCGTCAATGACCATTACTGTACCTCCCAGATACTGGCGGACATGGAACTGCATGTTGTCTGTGCTGTAGTTCCGGTAGTGATGGCAGTTTATGCACTGACCTTTCCCTAAATCCTGAACCATAGAGTTGGAATAGACCACCTTGCTCCTGAAAGACTCCAGACTGCGCTGGATGATGGAAAGGTCCTGATAAGAATCTACTGAAGGCATAATCTGCCGGTATGAGATGAAAGGGTCAATATCGTCTTCCAAAGTTATGCTGAACGGTTGCATGGCCGTCCACTGACTACCGGTTTTCTTATAGACGGTGACGTCTATTTTGCCGTCTTTTTTCAGACCTTTCCATTGCCTGTCTTTTATCTTTACCTGTTTCCCTGTCACGGTAATGCTCTTCCTGCCGCTTTCCAGAATAGTGACAAACCTGTCGCCTTCTTCCTGGATGATGAAATTCAGGGGTGCTATGTTTGATGGCGCCGTAACATCCGTATAGTCGGGGAACAATGACGGCTTCAGGTTACTCTTGTCGAATGAGCCCGGTACTCCTGAGCAGGCTGCAAGAGTAACGGCAAGCAATATAACAGATGGCGTCCTCATAATGATCAATAACTTGCAATATCCCTTGAAAAATAGTAGAAGAAATAGAAAGTATGTCCGAATCTCTGTTCATATGGATATTTGGATTCCTTGACTGAACGGATATTATGGGTATCGGCGTATTTCATGAAAGCGTTGAAACTCTCTGAAACCTTATTGTCAATAGGAAGATTGTCTGTCATTTTCTGCATGGAATTATAGAACAGGGCGGCTTCCTGCACATGAATGGGAAGAGCCTTGACATGGTTGCTTTTGGTATAGTAGGAAAGCCATTTCCAGAATTGCTGGTCATTCAGGGAACGCATGGCCCAAAACAGGGCTACCTTGTCATATTCCGGGGTTGCATTCTGGGGCCTCCTTGACGTGAAGTTGCTCAACAGATACAATTCGGCCTTGGAAAGGTCTGCGCTCATTTTTTCATCTATGCACATGAGTTTCAGGATGTGGTCATAAGGGGCGGTAGAGGAGACCTTGTCGGGATTGCCCAGTAGAGCCCGCTGGCTGTCAGCCCATTTACGGTGAAACATGGTCTTGTCAAGCTGGTCCAGATATTTGCCTGCAAGAGCCCACTGGCCGGTAGCGACAGACTGCATGGCCAGATATTTGAGGGAGTTCACGCTCATGCCCAGTGCAACGATATCCTCAAAGCACCAACGGTAACACATGTTCTCAAGTCCGTAATGCAGGTAAAGTTGTTTGCCGGCCTGGATCACTATGGGTACCAGGGTGGTTGAAACAGGCTTATGGGCGCCGTCTTTCATCGTAAAGGCATAATCAAGGGCCTTGTCCATTTTAATCATGGCCAGATCGCGGTATAATACCATCAGCCTGGTCGGTTCGTAGAACCTGCCTGAGTACTTTTCAATTATCTCCTCTCTCTGTTCCGGGTTGGAAACTCCCTTCAGTTCGTCTGTCCGTGACCGGTATGCCCGGGCATCAGCCTTGCTGCGGCTCTTGGCTGCATCGTTGAAAATATCCACTGCTTTCTGCCACTCCAGGTCATCAATGGCATTTGACATGGCAACCTCTGCGCGGAAGGTCAGCTCACCGTAATGCATCAGATATACTGTGGCGGCAAAAAGTAAATAACATGTTGAGTTGAACAATATCCCGTTCCGTGACCACTTGAGTTCATCTGTGCGTCTGAAAGGCACCAGAGCCATTAAAGGCAGGTATGCCAGGACAATAAGCATAGGCGTATGGATTCTGGTGTACCAGTCCCTGACGGATATCTGCGGCAAGCCCAGATAGAGCGTGTCAGCAAGACGGTATGTGGTGTAAAGGTTGTAAAGTACCAATGGCATGATTATGATTAGTGCCGCGGTTACGCATGATACTGCCACATTCCTGTTGCGTATCCCCAAAATCAGGGAGGCCAGTGCACCGGCCAGAGCATACGAGCCGAAAAGCATGAACCCTACCGTTATCCATACAAACCTGAATAGCGTGATTCTCCATGATGAAGTCAAATGCTTCTCAAAGAGCAGGGGGAGCAAAGCCGATATATAGCCAATCACTGTAGAGAAGAAATAGTCCTGTCCTCTCATTAGGAAAATCCCATATCCCAATGATACGTTGAGTGATATTATGGCAACGGCAGGGATATATGCCAACGCGGCCATCCTGCTTGGGATGGAGAAGGCCTTGACGGTGAGTCTGGCCGACAGCAGCAACAGCAGAATCCATATGAGTGAACCAAGCCACGGCAGATAAAGGAACTGGGTAAGAAATGCTCCTGCCCATCCTGTAAACCCTCCCGGAATGGACATACACTCCTTAAGGAATTGGTAATCAGACAGGAAAAGTGAAAGGTTTTCGGTCTTTTTCAGAATCTGCCCGTCCTGAAAGGTCAATACAAACCAGAGTACCGCGGCTAATACAAAGGGAAGAAACCCGGGAATAAATCCCAAAGCCGTGAGTCCCGTTTTTTTATTGTTGCTTGTTGACATCCTTTTACGATACGTGTGCGTGCGCGCGCTTGTGGCTTCAAAGATAGGAATTAATGCTGTTGTTTGCTACCTTAAAGCAAAAAAAGATTAATTTCGCGGATGTGAAATTGTAAAACTTACGCTATATGAAGAGAATTATTACCCTTGCAGCTTTATTGCCTTTTGTGTGTGCTGTCTTGGGACAGCCTGTATGGCTTGACCCGAAAGTAAACAGTGAGAATGAGAAACCGGATGTGGCTGATTATTTTGCCTATGAGGATATGGCATCCGCCCAGATTGGTCAGAAGAGCAAATCTTCCAGATTCATGTCTCTAGAGGGTAAGTGGAAATTCAATTTTGTAAAGAATGCATATGACAAGCCTGAGGGGTTTTATGCTCAGGGCTTCGATGACAGTAAATGGGTGGATTTTCCTGTTCCCGGACTGTTTGAGATGAACGGTTACGGAGACAGGATATATACCAACGTGACCTATCCTTGGAACAACGAGCATCCCGTCAATCCTCCAATAGTGGGTGAGAGGGACAACTATGTGGGCTCATACCGCCAGAGTTTCAGGATTCCTGCCGATTGGAAGGGGGAGCGAGTCTATATACATGTGGGCTCTGCCACCTCAAATCTTTGGGTTTGGGTAAACGGTCAGTATGTGGGCTATAGCGAGGACAGTAAGATGGAGGCTGAGTTTGACATTACTGATTATGTCAGGTTCGACCAGAGCAATCTCATTGCCATGCAAATTATGCGCTGGTGCGATGCCAGTTACATCGAAGACCAGGATTTCTGGCGCTTTACCGGCATAGCCCGTGAAGTTTATCTTTACTCGCGTCCGGAATCTCATCTGGAAGATTTCCGCATAGTCACTGACTTGGATGCCAGGTACAAGGATGCAACATTCAGTTTTGATGCATCGTTTGCAGGTGCCGACGGAAAACTGTTGGGATTGCAACTCAAGGATGCGGCCGGCAAGGATGTGTGGAGTAAGACACTGGCAGTGAAAAACGGTGAGGCAAGTGTTGAGTTTCCGGTTAAGAATCCTTACAAATGGACAGCCGAGACTCCATATCTTTATACCTTATACATGACTCTTACCGAACCGGACGGAAATGTTCTGGAGGTGATTCCACAGAAGGTGGGATTCCGCAAGGTGGAGATACGCGACCGTCAGCTGCTGGTGAACGGACAGCCTATACTCATAAAGGGCGCTGACCGTCATGAGATGGATCCTTACGGAGGGTATGTCGTTCCGCTGGAACGCATGATTGAGGATATCCGCATAATGAAGCAGATGAACATAAACGCTGTACGCACCAGCCACTATCCGGACGATCCGCGCTGGTATGATTTGTGCGATGAATACGGCATTTATCTTGTGGCTGAGGCCAATGTAGAGGGCCACGGCATGATGTATGGTCCCAGCCCTTTGGCAAGGAATCCTGAATATGAGCAGGCTCATCTGGAGCGCAACAAGTCAAATGTAATAACATATAAGAACCATCCCTCTATCATTGTCTGGTCCATGGGTAACGAGGATGGTGACGGCCAGAACTTTGTAACCTGCTACAAGTGGATAAAGGAGTATGACAAGACTCGTCCCGTCCAGTATGAGGGAGCGACCGGATCACCTGACCATTGCGATATTCACTGCCCCATGTATGCGGATTACGGTGCAATGGAACGTCATGAACGCGGCAATGACCCGCGTCCGATGATTGAGTGCGAATATGCCCATGCCATGGGAAACAGCGAGGGAGGATTCAAGGAGTATTGGGACATCATCCGTGCCAACCGCTCCGTGCAGGGAGGCTTTATATGGGACTTTGTAGATCAGGCTGTATATGGCAAGAATGCCGATGGAAAGGAGATTTTCATGTATGGAGGTGATGATGGCCGCTATCCCGTGTCAGACCAGAATTTCAACTGCAACGGGCTTATTGCGCCTGATCGCCGTTGGAATCCGCATGCATATGAGGTACAGTATTTCTATCAGAACATCTGGGTTACTCCTATTGACTTGAACAAAGGAATCCTTGAAATATACAATGAGAATTTCTACAAGGATTTGTCTGATTACAGCATGGAGACCTTTGTGCTGGTCAACGGGCTTGAGGCTCAAGGCTCGCGTTCTGAATTCAAATTGCCTAAGATAGCTGCCCAACAGAGAGTAAAGGTTACCGTATCAGGTCTGGCCAAAGCTCTTAAGTCTGCACCGGGAACAGGTGCAGAGGTCCTGGTGGGCGTAGAGTTCAGGCTTAAGGATAATGAGCCTTTGCTGGATAAGGGTTTTGTAGTAGCCCACCAGCAGTTCCAGGTTAGGGAGTATGATTTCCCGTCCATTGCTCCGGAGAATGTGGCTGATGTAAAAACAGCCGGTGAAAACGTCAGGATTGATGAAGCGGTTGCTTATGTCAAGGTTGAGGCTGCCGGTGTGGTTTATACTTTCAACAAGAACACGGGTTGGATAGATTACATTGATGTTGACGGCAAGCAGATTACTCAGGACGGAAGTCAGCTCAAGAGCGATTTCTGGCGTGCGCCTACTGACAATGACTACGGTGCAAGCCTTCATCGTCGCATGCAAGCCTGGCGTAATCCTTCGTTGAGAAGGACTGTTTTTGAATGTAAAGTTGAGGATGGACTTGGTAAGGTTAACGTAAAATATGAGGTGGAGCAACTATACGCTTCGCTTGAACTTGAGTATGTAGTTACACGTACCGGGGCACTTCACGTTTCACAGAAATTGATTACGCGTCCCGATGAGGCTGCTCAGGCTAATGCTCAGGCAAATGCCCAGGCAGCCCAGCAGAGACAGGGTCAGCGTGGCGGTCAGCGCGGCGGTCAGGGTAACGCTATGCCAGACCTTTTCAAGTTCGGTATGACCATGAACCTGGCAAAAGAATTCAATAAGGTTGAGTTTTATGGGCGCGGTCCCATAGAGAACTATTCTGACCGTAACAGTTCACAGTTCCTTGGCGTATATTCCAGTCAGGTTGCAGACCAGTATTACCCTTATATCCGTCCTCAGGAAAACGGCAATAAGACCGATGTCCGTTGGTGGAAGGTTGTCAATGCTGATGGAAAAGGCCTCAAATTCTTTGGTGACGCTCCCCTCAGCATGTCATCGCTCAATTACACTACCGATGACCTTGATGAGGGCCAGAACAAGCATAATGTTCATGCCGGCGACCTGGATCCGCGCCCGTTTACCGTAGTCCATATTGACAAGGCACAATACGGACTGGCCTGTGTTAACAGCTGGGGTGCTACTCCGCTTGACCAGTACAAGCTTCACTATGGAGACTACTCCTACAGTTTTGTAATCGAGCCCGTGAGATGACTTTGAAAGGTGAAGCTCTCTGGACGGGGCTGATTGACAAGTATTACTCGGACAATCTGCCGTTGAAATCGCTGCTTCTGCTCCACAGTTCATTGGTTGCGCACAAGGCACTGGCCGTTGTTGACGCTCATCCTGAACTTGGAGCAGACCGTGACTTTGTTCAGGAAGCCGCCATGCTTCATGATATAGGAATTTTCCTTACAGACGCTGCTCCTATACATTGTTTCGGCAAGTTCAACTACATATGCCATGGTTATTTGGGCGCTGACCTGCTCCGTAAAGAAGGTTTGCCTCGTCATGCTTTGGTAGCAGAACGTCATACGGGGACCGGATTGACACTGAAACAGATTCTGGAGCGTGACCTTCCTGTGCCTCACAGAGAGATGGTTCCGCAGTCCATTGAGGAGAAAATCATCTGTTTTGCGGATAAATTCTTTTCCAAGACCCGTCCGTCTGAGGAGAAGACCGTCATTGAGGCTGAACGCAGTCTGTCCAAGTTCGGTAATGAAGGTGTCCTTCTGTTCCGCGAATGGTGCGGACTGTTTCTTTAATATGTCTTTACTATTAAAAATCTTGAAAACGCTCGTGTGTGTGCGCTTATTTGCCCATTTATAGATATTTTTGCAGTTTGTTACAGGGAAAATAATATCAAGTGAGGGCAAAGTTCAGAAAAACGTGGCTTCCGATGTTGCTCGGACTGCTTCTGCCGGTATTTGATGCGGTGGCTCAAACTACATCCGATACCATCGTGTCTGCCGATTCCCTTATTCCTGACAGCCTGACCGTAAATTTGCCTGATTCACTTGCCGTTCCATCGGATATTCAGCCTAAGGCAGTATCTGATACCGTTGCCCCGGCTCCCAGAAGGAGTAATGCACTAGATGATCCCGTAATCTACGAATCCAATGACTCAATGATATGGGATTACGGCGGTTATGCTTCACTTTATGGTAACGGAAAAGTGAATTATCAGAACATACAGCTTACTGCAGCTGTCATCAAGATGCAGATGGACAGCAGCCTGGTTTATGCCGATGGCGTGCCCGACTCAATGGGAAACTGGGTGGGTACCCCTGTTTTTATAGATGGTTCAACGCCGTATGAGTCAAATCACATCAGTTACAACTTCAAGACGGAGAAAGGCTATATAAATGAGATCATAACCCAGCAGGGAGAGGGTTATATGACCAGCTATGAGGCCAAGAAAGGTCCGGAAGGTGAGTATTACATATCAGATGGTATATACACCACTTGCGACCAGCATGATGATCCTCATTTCAATATCCGCATTACACGTGCCAAGGTACGTCCGGGACGCGATGTGGTGTTCGGACCTGCATATCTTGAGGTGATGGGGGTTCCGTTGCCGTTGTTCATGCCTTTCGGCTTCTTCCCTTTCCTGGAGGGTGATTATGCATCCGGAATAATAGTTCCTTCCTATGGTGATGAAATGGAGCGTGGCTTTTATCTAAAGGATGGCGGCTATTATTTTGCCTTGTCAGACTATTTTGACCTGAAGGTGCTTGGCGAAATATTCACCAAGGGCTCCTGGGGTTTGTCGGGTGAAAGCCGGTACAAGAAGAGATATAAGTTCTCGGGTAATCTGTATGTCAGCTCGCTTACCACCAAACTGGGCGACAAGGGCCTGCCAGATTATTCTGTCACCAAAAGCTTCAAGTTCCGTTGGACGCATCGTCAGGATTCCAAGGCGAATCCCTACCAGAATTTCTCGGCAAGTGTGAACTTCGCAACCCAGAGCTACGAGAAATCAAACCTGACAAGTCTTTACAATCCGTCTCTTACTTCGCAGAGTACCAGGACCTCAAGTATAAGCTATTCCCGCAACTTCCCGTCAATAGGCCTGTCACTCTCCAGTTCCATGAACCTGTCACAGAATATGCGTGACTCGACCCTTTCCGTTAGTTTCCCGTCGCTGAACCTTTCGCTTCAGAGGGTATATCCGTTCAAGCGTAAGAAGGTGGCGGGTGCAGAAAAGTGGTATGAGAAGATCTCTTTGACTTACTCCGGATCTTTGAGCAACAGCATTTCATGCAAAGAGAGTGAAATACTGAATAAGAGTCTGGTCAGTGACTGGCATAACGGTATGCGTCATTCGATACCTGTAAGTGCCACATTCCAGATTCTTAAGAACATCAATGTAACGCCGTCGTTCAATTACAACTCCCGTTGGTACTCGTACAAAGTGATGCAGTCATGGGATGAAGAGCAGATGAAGGCTGTCAAGGATACGGTTTATGGATTTAACCGTGTCTATAATTACAGTTTCAGTGTAAGCGCCAATACCAAACTGTATGGTATGTATCTGCCTACGGAACTGTGGAAGAAACTGTTCGGAGACAAACTGGTTGCCGTAAGACATGTGTTCTCCCCTTCGGTGAGCTACAGTATGTCGCCCGATTTCAGTGCCGCCCGATACGGTTATTATGATACATATGTTTATACCGATGCCAACGGCGAAGTACGTACCGTAGAGTATTCACCTTATACGGGTTCACTGTATGGCGTTCCCGGAAAAGGCAAGTCCGGTACACTTTCCATGAGTGTAGGTAACAATCTGGAAATGAAGGTTCATGGTGACAGGGATACCATAGACAGGAAGGTAAGCCTGATTGATGAGCTGAGTGCTTCCATGTCATATAATTTTGCAGCCCAGACCAAGCCTTGGAGTAACCTTAACACCAGGCTTAGGATCAAGTTCCCCAAACTGAACTACACCTTCAGTTTCAATGCTACCTGGGCAACATATGCCTACGAGATTGATGATAACGGCAGGGTGTATGTGGGAGACCGTACTGAATATTCTTACGGCCGTTTCGGCCGCTTCCAGGGCATGAGCCAGAATTTTTCATATACATTCTCCAATAACACGTTACGTGACTGGAAAAGCAAATGGAACAGTCTGGTGAACCGTTTCAGTTCTGTTGAAGATGAAGAGACGGATGACAGTGAAGAGGATGAAAACGACGAGAATCCCAATGCCGACCGTATCGGCAGTACGGCCAGGACAGCCTCCGCGCCGGGTAAGAAGGGCGGCGCGGCGCCTGTGGATGATGACGGTTATGTTGAATACAGCCTGCCTTGGTCATTCTCCATTTCGTATGGCGTATCGATGAGAGAGAATACTTCGGCTCCCATTAATGTGGATCGTATGCGTTATCCTTGGAAACTGACGCATAGCCTTAACATGTCGGGCAACGTCAAACTGACAAACAAATGGAACATCAACTTCTCATCAGGATGGGATTTCAATTATCATGACTTCACTATGACCACAATGAGTGTCACGCGTGACCTGCACTGCTTCAACATGTCGTGCAGCGTGGTGCTTAAACCGTATACATCGTATAACTTTTCTGTCAAAGCCAATTCAAGTATGCTGGCTGACCTGCTTAAGATCAATAAGCGTTCCAGCTATAATAACTACGTGAACTGGTATGATGATTGAAAAAACATAAATACTATGAGTTACCTGATTATTCCCCAGAATTACAAGCCGCTCATGTCAATGCAGCAGACAGAGCAGGGTATCAAACTAATCAAAGAGTTCTTCCAGCAGAACCTTTCCACCGGATTGCAGCTGAGGCGTGTCACAGCCCCGCTGTTCGTGCTCAAGGGCATGGGTATAAACGATGACCTGAACGGGGTGGAGCGCGCCGTGACTTTCCCTATCAAGGATCTGGCTGATGCCAAGGCCGAGGTGGTTCATTCACTTGCCAAGTGGAAACGCCTTACACTGGCTGAGTATAATGTCAAGGCAGGGTATGGTATCTATACTGACATGAACGCCATCCGTGCTGACGAGAGTTTAGGCAATCTGCACTCCCTGTATGTGGATCAGTGGGACTGGGAGCGTACCATAACGGTCGATGACCGCAACATCACATTCCTGAAACGAATTGTGCGTAAGATTTATTCGGCTATGTTACGCACAGAGTATCTGATAAACGAGACTTACCCACAATTGGAACCTTTCCTTGCACGCGAGGTCTTCTTTATCCATTCCGAGGAATTGCGCCGACTATATCCGGACAAGACGCCCAAGGAGCGTGAGGATGCCATTTGCCGCCAACATGGAGCGGTGTTCATTATGGGCATAGGCTGTAAACTTGGAGACGGAGAACCGCATGACCTGCGCGCACCTGACTATGATGATTGGACCACACCCAATGAGGACGGTTTCCTGGGTCTGAATGGCGACCTTCTTGTTTGGAACCCCATTTTGGGCCATGCCATGGAACTTTCATCAATGGGTATCCGTGTTGACAAGGAGTCTATGCTACGCCAGCTTGAACTGTGCGGCAAACAGGAGCGCAAGGAACTTTATTTCCACAAAAAGCTGCTGGCGGGAGAACTGCCTCTTTCAATCGGTGGCGGTATAGGTCAGTCACGCCTGTGCATGCTGTTCCTGCAGAAAGCCCATATAGGTGAGATTCAGGCCAGCATCTGGCCGGATGATATGCGTGCCGAATGTGCCAAAGTCGGAATACAACTTATTTAATTGAAAATTCAGAATTGAGAATTGAAACATATAACCTGCGTTAAAACGCACCGCATGGTTAATTCTCAACTCTCAATTCTCAATTTTCAATTCTCAATTATGGATGTAAGGATAGACCAGAGTTGGAAGGACCATCTTCAGACTGAGTTTGACAAGCCTTATTTCAAGACCTTGACGGACTTTGTCAGGAATGAGTATGCCCATGGCCCTGTCTATCCTCCCGGACGTCTGATTTTCAACGCATTTGACCTTTGTCCCTTTGACAAAGTCAAGGTAGTCATTATAGGACAGGATCCGTATCATGAGCCGGGACAGGCTCACGGGCTTTGTTTCTCGGTACAGGACGGCATCCAGTTCCCTCCATCACTGAGGAATATCTTCAAGGAAATAAGTGACGATTTGGGTAAACCGGTTCCGGTAAGCGGTGACCTTACGCGCTGGGCACGTCAGGGAGTACTGCTCCTGAATGCGACATTGACGGTTCGTGCCGGTCTGGCCGGTTCCCATCAGGGAAAGGGCTGGGAGGAATTTACCGATGCGGTAATAAGGGAACTGAATGGTTCGCGTAATGGTTTGGTCTTTATCCTTTGGGGCAGTTACGCCAAAAAGAAAGGAGCCGTCATTGACCGCTCCCGACATCTCGTCCTTTCATCAGCACATCCATCCCCCTTATCGGCCTACAACGGCTTCTTTGGCAACCACCACTTCAGCCAAACCAACGACTGGCTCATAAAACACGGACAAACTCCCATAGATTGGTAAAACCCGGCCAGAGGTCGGTAGAGCGAAGCGGGTTTGGCATTAGTCAAACTAAAAAAGTCAACCTCTCGGGGCACAAAAAGGGCGGCCACGTGGTGGACACCCTTTTTTGTGACCCCGTTGGGACTCAAACCCAAGACCTGCAGAACCGGAATCTGACGCTCTATTCAACTGAGCTACGGGGCCTTTGCGGACGCGAAGATAAGCATTTATTTCTTTTTTTATTTTCCTGCTTAATAATTTGGCTTATTTTTGCACTTGTAATAACCATTAACCAATTTAAGTTTATGAAAAGATTTTTCATTCTGCTGCTTGCGGCAGGCATGGTGTCGGGTGTTTCGGCACAGGATAACATGGAGGCTTTCCGTCATCTTTCCATTGGAGCCGAGGTGGGACTTCATGGTTTTGGCGTGGAGGTGGCTATGCCGGTTCAGAAGCATCTTGTACTTAAGGCCGGATACAACTGGGTGCCGTCAGGCGATCTGTTCACTACGGATATGACACTTGATACAAAGGAATTGCGTGACGCCCAGAATAAAATTGAATCTCAATATCCAGGGGTTACATTCAAAAATAAGTTCGGAGAGAGTTCTGTAATAAACGCTGGTCTTCAGCTTGGCATGACAAATTATAAGGTTATGCTGAACTGGTATCCGTTCGTTTCACGTCGTTTCTATGTATCGGGTGGCGTATATTACACTCCTTCTTCCAAACAGGATGATTCGTTCATCAGAATAAGCGGAAAAACCACTGCAAATGACTGGGCGGCGTTACAGGAACTGAATGATGTGGAGCATCAGTATGATCCAAATGCCGAAAACAGGGAGCTTGCTCTCAGGATAGGTGACAAGGAGTATGCAGTGAAAGATGTTGACGGTTGCGGATATATGCAGGCTGATTTCAAGATGGATCCTCTCAAATATTATGTGGGTCTTGGCATAGGACGCTGTGTGCCGAATAATCTTGTTGGCTTGCAGTTTGAGTTGGGTGCGATGATTTATCACAATGCCAAACTCTATTGTCAGGACCAGGAGGTAGGTTCCATATCCGATGCTGCAGCTGAGTTCGGCAACGACGCAAAGGAGATAATTGAATACGTGGACAAGTATCCCATTTATCCTCAGGTGTCATTGCGTCTTTCTTTCCGCATGTTTTGATAATCGGAAGTAATATTTTTTGAAAACTTACATTTAAGTGTTATGAAGAAAACTTTGCTTATTGCTGCCATGCTGTTTCTGGGGCTTACCATACAGGCTCAGGATGGTTCCGGCATATCTGACCTTAAAAGTCCTGACGGTCGGTTAGTCGTTTCGTTTAACCTTACAGGTACGGAGAATCCTACCTATTCCGTAAAATATGACGACAAGCAGATGCTGGAGGACTCACCTATAGGTATAATGCTTGATATGGGTTCCAAGCCCACATTGGAGGGACTGCCTCAGGGGCGGGAAGCCGGCAACGGAGATTTCACAAAGAATCTGAGTCTTGTAAAATGCAGCACTGAGATTGCCCAGGTGGATTACACCATGGACCGTATAAAGACGGCCCGTGTGAGCCATGCTTATAATGCCGCTGTCATTGGACTCAGAAATGCAGCTAATCAGGATATTGAGTTTGAGTTCCGCGTGAGCAATAATGACATAGCCATCCGCTACAATATACCCAAACCACGTCAGCGTGCCAGCACCCGTGTGCTGTTTGAGAACACAGGTTTCCGTTTCCCTGATGGTACCACTACGTTCCTTACCCCGCAGAGTGACGCCATGATAGGCTGGCAGCGCAGCAAGCCCAGCTATGAGGAGGGTTACTCCAATGACGGACAGATGAACGTACGTTCACAGTACGGTCACGGTTACACATTCCCCGGCCTTTTCCATGTAGGTGATAACGGTTGGGTACTGCTTTGTGAAACCGGTGTAAGCAGCAGCTATTGCGGTTCACGTCTGAGTGACTGCAAGAACAATACATATAAGGTTGAGTTCCCCATGCCCGAGGAGAACAACGGTATCGGTACCGTATGCCCTGCATTCCGTCTTCCGGGTTCAACTCCATGGCGTACAATCACTGTGGGTGCTGACCTCAAGCCGATTGTAGAAACTACCGTCATGTGGGATTATGTGGAGCCGCTTTATGAGGCACATCACGACTACAAGTACGGTCGCAGTACATGGAGCTGGATTGTATGGCAGGATGCGTCATGCAACTGGGATGACCAGGTAAAATTCATAGATCTGGCAAGCGCCATGGGATGGGAGTATATCCTGATTGATGCCGGTTGGGACGAAAATATCGGATACGAGCGTATGGAACAGCTCATCAAGTATGCCAACTCCAAGAAAGTTGATGTGTTCCTGTGGTACAGCTCAAGCGGTTACTGGAACGATATAGTACAGAGCCCCATCTGCAAGATGGACAACTCAATTATCCGTAAGAAAGAGATGGCTTGGCTTGAGAAGGTGGGCTGCAAGGGAATCAAGGTTGATTTCTGGGGTGGTGACAAGCAGGAGACCATCCGTCTTTACGAGGAGGTTTTGTCCGATGCCAACGATCACGGAATCATGTGCATTTTCCACGGCTGCACACTGCCTCGCGGATGGGAAAGAATGTATCCCAACTATGTAGGTTCGGAGGCCGTTCTTGCATCCGAGAATATGTACTTCGGCCAGGGCTCATGCGACGAAGAGGCGTTTAAGGCAACCTTACATCCGTTTATTCGCAATGCCGTGGGCTGTATGGAGTTCGGAGGCTGTTTTATGAACCGCATCCTCAACAAGCAGAACAGCGGACGCGGATCACAGCTCAAGACCACACCGATATTCCAGATAGCAACCGAGGTCATTTTCCAGAATCCTATCCAGAATATTGCTATTTGTCCCAACAACCTGGAGGATGCTCCGGAAATCTGTATGGACTGGCTGCGTGACGCTCCCACCACTTGGACGGAGACCCATTTCCTGGACGGCTATCCCGGCAAGTATGTGATAATGGCACGCAAATCTACCGATGGCCGCTGGTTCGTGGCAGGTCTGAATGCCACGGGCGAGGTTATCAAGTCTAAGATAGACCTTTCATTCCTGGGTGACGGTGAGATTCAGTTCTATACTGACGACAAAAAGACGATGGAGCCCACATTGAGCAGTCTTAAACTCAAGACCAAGAAACCATATGAGTTTGTGATACAGCCCAGTGGCGCTACAATGATGATGAGATAATATAATGGACTATTAAACAATATGATTATGAGAAAGATTTCAGGTATTATCGCTGTTCTTGCACTATTTGTGCTCACAGCATCTTGCGGTATCCTTGGTGGCGGTAACGCAAGCGGTTCTGCAAACGGTCAGGCATCGGGTGCAGCCCTCAAGAGCCTCTATTCACAGTACAAGACAGATGGAAAGGTTGATCTGACCAACCTTAACAACATCATCAGTATGGCTCAGCTGGTCAATGGCATTCAGGGTTTGGGTGGCGTTGATGACAAGAGCAAGTTCTATACTGATTTCGCTGCAGGTCTTATACTTGGCTCCAACAATCTTGTTACCCAGCAGACTTCAAAGCCTGTCACGGGTACTCTGCAGTCTCTTGTAAGCGGAACAGACCTTTCGGCCATTGCAGCTGCCGGTTTGGCTGCTGCAGCCCAGTCCACACAAGGTCAGCAGGCCCAGCAGACTGCCACTACTGCAAGCAATAATGTTGCCAATACCGTTCAGGCTATTTCAGAAACTACTGCGGGTGTATCAAACACTCTCTCCTCACTGGCTTCTATCTTCAGCCTCTTCGGTGGCAACTAAGAACTGCATCAACTGATTCAGGAACCCTTGCCCACATGGTGAGGGTTCTTTTTTGTTTACCTAAGCGGAACTATCGGATTGGGGAGACAACGTTACGAGGCTACTCCGCCTCCCTTCCGGACCCTAAACGGCGAACTCCTCCTTAAAGTCCCCTGCGGGGCCTTACGTTCGTCAGACAAGCGCCGTTCTTAACGGGATCCTCCAAGGGGCTTCGCTTACGCCTCTTCACTGATGCTCCCCAATCCGATAGTTCCGCTCCTGCAAAGGGAAATAG
>Ga0310786_10001910_pt1 | contig 32918 bp, 24 predicted proteins | sample AusTroGonzalo_MG_FD_203881 | JGI IMG/M metagenome (GOLD analysis project Ga0310786, IMG submission 203881) | Bovine rumen microbial communities from tropical cattle in Woodstock, Queensland, Australia - Gonzalo_03 (v2) (version 2) | ecosystem: Host-associated > Mammals > Digestive system >...
GATGGCCGAACATAACGGCGCAGTGGTGAGGATAGTGCTTCTCGATGAGGACGTGACGATAGAAGCGGCTCATGTTCTTGATACCGAAGATACCGATAGAACCGAATGAGCGTGTAGCTACAGGAATCACCTCGCCCTGAGCGATGTAAGCGCGCAGTTTGGTGTCGGCTGTTGACTGCAGACGATAAACTGTAGCCAGACCTGGCTGGATGTCACCCTCGAGGGTACCATTGGTAACCTCAACAGGCAGAGCGCGGGCCATGATACGCTGGAAGCACATCTGGCAGTTGCAAACCTTAGAAGAAGCGGTGTTACCACAGTGGAAGCCCATGAAGATTTCCTTCTCTGTGTATATATCGCATGCAAACTTCTTGCCCTTGATGCTCTCCTCGTACATATCCTGAGGAACGGTGTTGTTGATATCGAGCAGTGTAACAGCATCCTCAGAGATACATGTTCCGATGTATTCAGACAGAGCACCATAGATATCAACCTCGCAAGCTACGGGGATACCACGGCTTGTCAGACGGCTGTTCACATAGCAGGGAACAAAGCCGAACATGGTCTGGAAGGCAGGCCAGCACTTGTTAGCCATAGCCACGAACTGACGAGAGCCCTTGTGAGCCTCGATCCAGTCGGTCAGCGTCAACTCGTACTGAGCCAGCTTCGGCAGAACAGAAGGGATCTTATTACCAGTACCCAGCTCTGCAACCATATCCTTCACGACATCGTCGATGCGTGGGTCGCCCTGATGCTTCTGGAAAGCCTCGAGCAGGTCGAGTTCTGAGTTCTCTTCAATCTCCACGTCGAGATCATAGAGAGCGCGGATAGGAGCATTACAAGCCAGGAAGTTGTTGGGACGGGGGCCGAAGCTGATGATCTTCAGGTTCTGCAGACCAACGATAGCGCGGGCGATAGGCAGGAACTCGTGGATCATCTCAGCACACTGGGCAGCGTCGCCTACGGGCTCCTCAGGAATGTAGGCACGGGTCTTGCGCAGGGAGAGAGCTTGGCTGGCGTTCAGCATACCGCAGTAAGCATCGCCACGACCGTCGATCAGGTCCTTCTGAGTCTCCTCAGCAGCAGCGCAGAACATCGTCGGACCCTGGAACCAGTCAGCAATCATGGTCTCAGAAATCTCAGGACCGAAGTTGCCGAGGTAAACGCAAAGGGCGTTACAGCCAGCCTTCTGGACATCGGCCAGAGCCTGCTGGGCGTGGATCTCACTCTCGACGATACAGATGGGACACTCGTAGATGCCCTCCTTACCGAACTTCTTTTCATACTCAGCGATAACGGCCTTACGGCGGTTAACGGCCAATGACTCGGGGAAACAGTCGCGGCTTACTGCGACGATTCCGACCTTAATTACAGGTACATTTTGCATAATTACAATAGTTTTTAATAAATTAATGTAGAATAATAGGTATATTTCAACTTTTCACTTTTCATTTCTCACTCCTCACTTCTCACTTTTCACTTCTCATTTCTCTTTCCTCACTTCCCTAACCACGCCATCGGATTCAGCGGGGTGGACCCCCTACGGAGCTGGAACTGCATGATGCCGTCGCCACCGATACGTCCTAAGGTCTGACGCGTGGTGACCTTCTGTCCCCGGCTGACACTGACGTTGGCGAGATTGGTATAGACCGACAGATAGGTCCCGTGGCTGACGATGACCACCCAGGAGCCGGAATAGTTGAAGATGGCACTCACAGTGCCGTCGAACACGCTACGGGCCTGTGCCCCTGACTGCCCCTTGATGTTGATGCCCTTGTTGTCGAGCATCACATGGCCCTTGACACCATCCACCGCATATTGTCCGAAACGGTTGACGATCTGGTAGCCTCCTGTGATGGGCATTGGCAGTCGTCCACGGTTACTTTCGAAACTGCCGCCTAAGCGACGATCCTCGGAAGATACCGTATAGCTGCTCTCCTCCTTAGCCTTCTTATGGGCCTCGGCGATCTCCCGATCACGGGTCCTCTTCTCGGCAGCGGCCTTCCGCTCCTCAGCCTTACGGGCCTTCTCTGCCTCACGGGCAGCACGCTCAGCAGCACGTTTCTCCTCAGCACTCTTGCGGGCTGCAGCACGGGCTTCGGCTTTTGCCTTTTCCTCGCGGGCCTTGGCTTCGGCGATACGACGGGCGTTCTCACGGGCGGCAGCCTCGGCAGCAGCCTTCTTACGGGCCAGCTCCTCAGCACGTTTCTTGGCAGCAGCTTCCGCCTCTTTGCGCTTGCGTTCCGCCTCGGCACGGGCTTTGGCACGTTCAATCTCCTCAGCGATCATCTTATCGATCTGGGCATTCAGCTCAGCGTCCTTCTTCTGCTGCTGGCTGAGGATATTCTGAATGGCTTTCTGCTGCTTCTGCAGGGTACTCACCACCTGCTGCTGTTCCACCTGCTTGCCCTCAAGGGCCTTTTTCTCCTGTTCGCCCTGATAAAGCAGGCTACTCTTCTGTTTCTTGGTCTGATTGAGTTCATCGACGGCCTCTGCCACCTGAATCTGCATAGCCTTCACGGCCTCGCCCTGTGCCCGCTGGTAAGCGGCATATTCCCGTACAAAACGAAGACGGCGATACATCTGCGAGAGGTTGTCGGCGCTGAAGATGAACATCAGACGGTCCTGGATGTTGCGGTTACGGTGCAGATAGCGCATCGACTTCATAAAACGCTGTTTGCGGTTGTCGAGCTCTTTCTCCAGCACCTTCACCTGCTTGTCGATTTCCACGATGTTACCGTCGAGCACACCGATGTCGTGACGGATGGTGTCGATACGGCGCCGCTTGTCGTCGATCTCGGTGTTGATGACCATCAGGTTCTGTAGCCGCTGTTTCACGTTGCGCTCGTTCTCACGAAGTTTGCGCTGTTGTTCCTGCATCTGTTTCTGCAACAGTTGGCGCTGGTTCTTAAGGCTCTGCACCGTCACCTGTGGCTGTTGCTGTTTCTTGGCAGGCTGCTGCTTTGTGGTCTGTTTCTTCGCAGACTGTTTCTTGGCGGGCTGTTTCTTCTGCACGACACTCTTTCCGACCGCAGCCTTCTGCTTACCAGCAGTCTTTTTCTGCTGGGCAGGGGCAGCCATCACGATACACAGCGACAGCAGGAGTACAGACAGTCTCTTCATGATGTCTGTTTAGAGCGACATGAAGCGACGGAGAATCTCGTCGATTGTTACCTCACGATATTTGTTCGAAACCTCCGTGCGTGTCTCCCATTCTGTCTCGTGACCGACATAGTTGAGGGTCATGCCCAGCTTCACCTCTTTCTTTGGGGTGGTTAGCGTGATGACTGACTTCGTGGGGAATATCTTGGTACCCACAGACTTGAATTCGTCATAGTCCCAGTTCAGCTGCGACGTGCCGTTGAGTCTGTCCTTATACAGCATATTGGCCATCTTGATGAGGCCGTCTTTCCTGTCGGCAAGCCAGCTGTACTCCATCTTGCCCTCCTGGATGCTGATGACCATGTCGTCGCCGCTTTCCATGATGGTGTAGTTTGGAATGGTGTCTGCCGCATTCCTGGTTGCTGCATATTGGTTGGGCTTTGACAGCTCATTCCAGAAGAGGGCCTGCAACGAGTTGAAATTCAGGCCGTTGTTACGCAGGAAGTCCACCTGTACGTAGGGAGCCTTGAGATACTGCTTGTTGATACGGTCCATGATGAGCACATAGTCCTTGGTCAGCTCAATACGTCCGGCCTCCACGAAGCCGAAGGCCATCAGCTGCAGACGGATGACGTCGTCACGCTTCATCTTCAGGTTACCCGTCAGCGTCAGCTTCTGGGCTCCCACTTCTACGGAGAACTTCACTTTCGAGGTGATGAACTTCTTCTCGATGGCATTTTCTCTCACCTTGTCAATGAAGCCGAGCCCACTCCGTTGCTCAGCAGTGAGCGGTTTCTCCTCCACCACGGCCTTCTTCTTTGAGGCACACGAACTCAAAATCAATGGCATTGCCAGTACGGCAATTTTCAGATACTTCGATGTCTTCATTCTTTTACGTATTTTTTAAGTTTTATCTTTCTGATCAGTACTTGGTTCTCTGGTGCTCCCTTCAGGGCATCCTGCCAGTAGGCGAGGGCCTTGTCACCCTCCTCACAGCAGGCATAGATGTCGCCGGCATGTTCTAAGATGACGGAGTTGTCGAGGGAGTCGTTCTTGTTCTGCAGTGCCTGGTCGATATAGACCTTCGCCTCGCTGTATCGCCGCTGCATGAAGAGTATCCAGGCGTAGGTGTCGAGATATGTCGAATTCTTGGGCTCGGCCTTGATGGTCTTGTAACTCATCTGCTCGGCCTTCTCCAGCTGTTCACCCTGTTCACTGAGGTAATAGGCGTAGTTGTTCAGACAGCCGATATTGTCGTCTTTCCACACCAGACAGGAGTCGTAGGCAGCGTAGGCGGCGTCGGCCTGTCCTTTCTGATGCAGGATGTCGCCCATCACGGCATAGAAGTCTGACACGATGGAGGGGTCGCTCTCGCTATTGATGACACCGATGCCGTTCTGGAAGGCCGAGAGTGCCTCGTCGAGCTTATCCTGTTTGTAGTAGGCGATGCCCTGATAATAGTAGAACGCCATCTCGTCGGGGTTATATTGCCGTCCTCCCTGACAGAGGCTTACCACACGATCCATATCGTCGCTGCCCCAGGCGTTGCCCACGAGTTGCAGACGGGCAGCGGCATTGTCGGGAGCAATGGTCAACACCTGTTCCAGCACCCTGTTGATGCTGTCCTTCGGCATCTGCTTGAGGTTCATATAAGTGGCCTGCATGATCAGCATATCAGCATCGGGAAGGATGGCGTTCAACTGGTCGAAGAGTGCCAGCACACGGGTGCTGTCGCCATCGGCATTCTCACTGGCCTGTATCTCCTGACGGATGAGCCACATCTTGTCCTGCTGCGAGGCAGCCTTGCTCAAGAGGATGCGATTGGTCATCGAATCGGCCATCGCCAGGTTCGACTTGCTGAGGTAATAGTTACGCATCGACATCAGCACACGGCTGTTGTCAGGCTCCTCCTGCAGGATCTGTGCATACGTCTTCAGGGCCTTCTTCTCCTGGTCGTTCATCATCAGCATATCGGCATACATCGCCAGGTAGTTCAGGTCGTTGGGATACTGTCGTGCCAAGGCCTCCACCTCTGCGATGGCGGCTTTCTTGTCACCCAGACGGGTGTAAATCTCACTCTTGGCCATCGACAGGCGTTCGCTCTTGCCGTCGATGGTCTCCATGCGTTCCAGCACCCCGATGGCGTGGCGGTAGTCGCTTTCCTGCTGATAGAGCTGGAACAGCATTTCCAGCAGGTCTTCCCTCTCCTTATTACGGTCGTAGAGCTGTTCTACGGCAGCAATGGCTTCTGGGTATTTCTGCTGTCGGATATAAACTTGTGCAAGGGTCTCCAAATAGGTCTCGTTGTCAGGACTGAGTTCCGCTGCCCTCAGGATATGCATCACTGCCAGCGAGTCGTTTTTCAGTCCAGAGTAATATTGTGCCAGATAATAGTGGGCTTCGGCAGCATCGGGATTGATCTCCACACAGTGGCGCAACAGGTCGAAGGCAGCATCGTTATGCCCCTTCTGCCGTTGTACCATCGCTTCGAGGAAGAAGTAGTCGTAGGTCCTTTGATTCGACTGAGCCAAAGATGTGAATGGTGAACAGTGAATAGCGAACAATAGCAACAGAATCCTCTGCCACCACAGCTTCTTGCCCATTATAATTTTTATATCACTTTTCACTTCTCACTTCTCACTTCTCTCTTTTCACTTCTATTTCACTCCCGTATGTCCATAGCCACCCTCGCCGCGCTCTGTCTCGTCAAGCACCTCCACCTCTTCAAAGAGTCCCTGCTCGTGGCGGGCAATCACCATCTGTGCGATGCGCTCACCGTCCTCGACGACAAAGTCCTCCTGCGACAGGTTGATCAGTACCACGCCAACCTCTCCCCGATAGTCGGCATCCACTGTTCCTGGGGCATTCAGCACCGTGACACCCTTCTTCAGAGCCAGACCACTACGTGGTCTCACCTGTGCCTCATAGCCTTCGGGCAGTGCAATAAACAGCCCTGTGGGGATGAGCCTGCGCTCTAAGGGCTTCAGGGTGATGGGGGCATCAAGATTAGCCCTTAAGTCCATGCCGGCACTCTGCGAGGTGGCATATTGGGGCAGCGGTTGATGGCCTTTGTTTACGACTTTTATCTTCAACATTTTCAGAATTTCCATTAAATAATGTGCAAAGGTAAACAATTTATGCCACAGAATTTGCAGATTAACACGGATTAACACAGAATTTGGCAAAATAGTATTAACTTTGCACCCAATATGATGAACTGGCAACAATTAATCTCCAACAAACGTCTCGGCCAGGAGCATAAGCATCCTGAGAGACATGACGATCGGACAGAGTTCAAACGCGACTACGACCGTCTGATCTTTTCCGCCCCCTTCCGTCGCCTGCAGAACAAGACTCAGGTGTTCCCGCTTCCAGGCAGCATCTTCGTTCACAACCGCCTGACACACTCGTTGGAAGTGGCGAGTGTCGGCATGTCGTTAGGCAACGATGTCGCCCGTCAGCTGATACAGCGGCACCCTGAGTTGGCAGATACCCTCTTTGCTGAAGTCGGACAGATTGTCTCTGCGGCCTGCCTGGCCCACGACATGGGTAATCCTCCCTTTGGCCATAGTGGTGAGAAGGCCATCCAAACCTACTTTACCGAAGGTCCTGGTCGTGACTTGCAGCGCGAGGTGAGCCATCAGTTCTGGGACGACATCACCCACTTCGAGGGCAATGCCAATGCTTTCCGTCTGTTGACCCATCAGTTCAAAGGTCGTCGTGCAGGTGGTTTTGTCATGACTTATTCCATGCTTGCCAGCATCGTGAAATATCCCTATTCCTCCTCTGCACCCAGTCGGAAGGGTAAGTTCGGATTCTTCCATAGTGAATTGGAGAATTATCGGAAAATCGCCGATGAATTGGGTATTATTTGTCTCTCCAAGCCTGGGGAGCCCCTGCGTTATGTCCGTCATCCGCTGGTCTATCTCGTTGAGGCTGCCGATGATATCTGCTATGAGATTATGGATGTTGAGGATGCTCATAAACTTAAAATTATTTCATACGATGAGACTACCCGTCTGCTACTGGCATTCTTCGATGAGGACACGCGAGGAAAGATCCTGCAGCGCATCGAGGACGAGGGCCTCACGGATGACAACGAGAAGGTGGTCTATATCCGTGCCTGTGCCATCGGGAAGTTGGAGAACGAGTGTGTCCGTGTGTTCTGCGACCATGAGGACGAGCTGCTTGCTGGCACCTTCGAAGGCTCGCTCATCGACCATATCTCACCCCTTCAGTGCGAGGCTTATAAGCGGTGTGCCTCATACTCCGTGAGTCATATCTACAAGAGCCGTCCTGTGCTCGACGTTGAGCTCTCCGGCTATAAGATCATGGAGACGCTGATGAGCCATTTCATCGAGGCAGCACATTATCCAAACCGTTTCTATTCGAAACAGCTCATCTGCCGTGTGAGTAGCCAGTACGACATTGAATCGCCAGAGTTGGAAACGCGTCTGATGGCCATCATCGACTATATCAGCGGGATGACCGATGTCTATGCCCTCGATGTCTATCAGAAGATTTGCGGCATCTCCCTGCCCATCGTGTAAAGGACTATTTCACTATCACCTTCTTGGTCTTGCCACCTGCTACCTTCAGATAGATGCCTGTAGGCTGTGGGGCTTTTGTGTTGACGCGCCGTCCGTCAAGGGTATAGAGGCGTGTCGTACCGTTGTCTTTGTTTGTGAGGCTCCTGATGCCAACAGTTTCCTCCCATGAGGTGTGATGGAGTTTCATGGACAGGCCAGTCCAGTTGTCGAGGATGCTTACATCCTTGAGGCTGTGGATGATGGCTGTATTGTCTGGGATGTTGGAGCGTTCCTTGACCACATACCATTCCCCATCGTGCAGGACATAGCTGCCGATGGGTGTCCTGACTGATGCCTTCAGGAATCCTCGCAGTCCGTTGTCGCCATAAAGCTGTGATGTCTTGGCCTCGCCAGTCTCGTAGAAGCGCATGTCTTCTAAGTCGGTATGATAGATATAGGGCGTGCCGGCAGCAGGTTCACGCACTTCCTCGATATAGACCTCCGTGGTGTCGCTGTTGTAGCCAGCGATCTGATAGAGGTTGATGCCCTCTGGCAAGTCGAAGGTATAGGCCAGGCAGAGTGTTCCCCACTCACCCTTTGCCGTCTTGCGACTATAGACGGGATGGTAGAGCAGGCGGAAGTCGGTGGCGCACCACCATCCTTCGCGCTTGTCACCCGTACTGCTCGTATCTCCTATCTTATGCCAGGCATTGTCTGTGGCTCCCTGCTTGGAACTCTTGAAACCGATGGTGACCGTTCCTCCTGGTTCGACATAGACAGGCGTGGTGGTTAGCGTCTGCCAGATGTTGCCTACTGTGGGCAAGTCGAAATAGTCGGCTTTCAGGGTGGGAGTGGTCACGGTGTTGTCTCCATAGGTCATGTAACCGTGCTGGTCGCTGAGGCAGAAGTGCTCAGTGGTGGCCTTGCACTCCAGCGTGTAGATGCCTTCAGGCAGGTTGCTCACCTCCTGTCGGATCTCCATGGTCTGCTTGTTGCCTTGTGAGGCGTTGATGTTCGACCACCAGGCGTTCCAGCAGGTCTTGCCCCTGACGGTGTTCGTGCGCTGGTCGCCACCTTTGTAGGTACCCACCTTCGTCATCCAGCCTGTTGTCGTCTTGAAGTCGGCAGACGATGGCTGCACCTCAGCCTCTTCCCACGTCACCTCTGTGGGAGCAGGTACTGGGAAACCCGTTGCCTGAAGGGCTGCGGCTACGTTCTCCAACGAGTCGAGTGTCTGTCGTTCCGTCTCCTCACGCCAGGCTTTCAGGGCCTCTGCCATCAGCTGTTCCTTTGCTTCGCCATCGTAGCGGGCCGTCTTGCTGTCAGCAAACAGCTGGCGCAGTTCTATCTTGTCGAACTGTGCCTGAGCTCCTAACGAGCGGAAGGAGATCAATAACTGTGAATAAGATCCGCTGTTGAAGATGAACGACTGCTTCAGCCAGTCGTCCGAGTTGTCCAGCGTCGCCACGACCTCCTTTTCCTTGCCGTCTGTCGATAGGCTCACCTTCTGATTGGTGCCGCCCTTACGGCTGGCAGCACGGAAATAGTAGTCTTTGCCCGCCTCGATGTCGATGATCTGCTTCAGTGAGGCAGCATGGTCTGGGCCACCGTTACCGTAGGCCTGCAGATAGGGGCCGCCGTCGATGCCGCCCAATGCCACAGCCTCGAAGTAAGGCTGTCCGATGGCTGCATTCTTGCCTGATGTCCAGTATTGCAGTCCCAAGTCGAAATCACCGTTCACCAGCAGGTTGCCGCCCACGTACATTGTCTGGCCGTCAGGAGTGATAATGGCATCGCCGGCTTCCAGACTGTCGTTCGTATAGCGGTCTATGCCGTTGACATCAATAAGATGTATGCGATATTGTGCGTCGTTGGTCGTGGCATTGTCGGTATAGCTGTAACTGGCCGCCTGCTCCTTCTGATCCATTACGGCTATTGTCTCCCATTGGCCACCTTTCACCTTTCGCTGTACCTCCATCAGCTGGTTGTACTCGCCGTTCTTGTCATCCCACGTGATGATGGCACTTCCCTCAGAGCGTGTGACGCGGAAGTTGGAAGGATGGTATTGTCGCGGCGTGGTGGGCACGAAGTCGTATTTCCCGTTGTAGCCCACGCCCGAATTGATGGTGGCATAATATTTTCCGGCCTCCGTCAATGCCCCGTTCTTATAGAGTCTGGAGGGGTCACGCTCACCATTCCAGTAATAGTAGCGTTCCAGATAGTCCATCGCATTGAGCTTCGGACAGATCCGTTTCAGGGCCGCAGCGTTCTGGGTTTCAGTGACACCGCTGGCAAAGGCACCGTTGCTGTTCCATGAGGCACCCCACACCCATTCTGAGATCCAGATGGGACGGTGGACGGCATCCACCCAGTATCTCAGGTTACCGAAGTTGTTCTCCGGCCAGTAGCAGTGCATGTCGAGGATGTCGCAGCGCCACCCTCTGGCATCGATGGAATCGAAGAATTCCTTCAGGAATCCCGTACCATTCCAGTAGTCGCTGCCATCCCACGATGAGGGGGAGCAGAGTCGCATACCTGTCGCCATCAGGTTCTCCCAGTTGTTGAGGATGGTGGCAAGGTCCTGCGGATGGTCGTCAGAGCTGTTGCGTGGTTCGTTGTTCGTCTTCATGTGCGGGGTATAGCTGACATTGCCGCAGACAGCTGCTGAAGGCCAGTCCTCATAGATATGATGCGATACGCACTCCACGTCGGGCAGCATGTTGGCACCCTCGTTCCAGCTGTAGGTACTGGTCACGTTCAGGGCTGCACAGGCGTTGGCGTCACCACCAGCGGCAGCCAGCTGCTGCTTGCCCGTATCGTACCACTTGAAGAGCCTGTACGAGGAGATATGCCCTGACAGCACGTTGGGCAGCTCTGCCACTTCCAAGTCCTCCTTGTCGGCTATGAAGCAACGGCTGTAGCCTCGTCCTCGCGGCAGTGTGGAGAATGTCACCATATAGCCGCGCTTCAGCTTGAAGCTCCTGACGCGGTTGTTCAGCTGGGCCTCGCTCATGGTGTTCATGAAGCCGCCCGTATTGCCTAAACCGAAGTCATCGGCAGTGTCGCCTTTGAAGTCTTTCTCCGAGAAGACGGTCAGCGGACGAAGGGTCGAGGCGTAGGGCAGGACGATGGTACCTCTGTTGTAGAGCTTCACCTGACAATTCTTGTTGTTCGCGGCCTTCTCGCCCCTGATGGTGAGATGGTCTAACAGCTTGAGTGCTGCCGAGGGTTTCACGGCCTGTAGGATGACAACGGCGTGCTCTGTGTTCTCAAAGTCCACCACAGCTCCATCGGTAAAGGGTGTCGCCGAGGTGATGACATAATCCACATCATCGGCAATCGTCACGTTTGCCGTTACCTGTTCGATCGTCTGTTTTGTATTTGCTGCGATGGTCTGGGCAGACATCAGTCCAACGATCAGTACAATCACCATCGTGCACCAGTTTCTGGTGCTTATTCCTCCTCTCCTCATAATTTTAATTGTCAAATGTCAATTATCACTTATCAATTTTGTAAATGACCTTGTTGGCACCGCTGGTGATCTTCAGGGCTTCGGGGTGCTCCTTGATGAAGGAGTCGATATGGCGCACGCGCTTCTCCTCGAAGATTTCCTCCACTGCGATCAGGATGCCCGTCTCCTCCACGTCGCCGAAGCCGTAGTTGATGGCAGTGCCGAAGAGCTTCATCGTCGGCGAGAGGTTCATGTAGGCATTCACCAACGGTGGGATATTATACCCCAGCTTACGGATCTCCTGGTTCAGTATGCGGTAATCATCCTTGAAGTTGTCCTTGCAGAAGAGGGCCTCCAGTTCCTTGGGGTCTGCCTCCAACTGCAGCGGCTTCATAGGGATGATGAGGTTTTCCTTGTCGTCGAAGTATTTCTTCAGGAAGTAGAGGATCATGTCGCGGCCCTTGCGGATATACGAGGGGTACATCGTCATCTTGCCGAAGAAGTAGCGCACGTTGGGCTTGATCACTGTCAGCGCTCCAAGGCCGTCCCAGAGGTTATCGAGTGCGAAGAGACTCTTGGCACCCATCCGTGAACTCTGATAGGGCAGCGCCACGAACGAGCGTCCCAGTTCGATGGTGTAGGGCATATATTCCTTCAGGAACTTCTCCGAGAAGTGGAACATGTGGCTGGTGGCCAGCTTCGGCTGCCCCTGCTCGTCCATCTCCCAGGCTGTGCCCTCTAAATAACGGTAGCCCCCGATGATTTCTTCCTGTTCTGGGTTCCACACGATGAGCTGCTTGTAGCAGTTCTCACAGGTGTCGAACTCGTCGATGTCCACATCCTTGCCTGTGCCGCCACCAGCCTCACGGAAGACCACCTCGCGCAGACGTCCTATCTCCCGCATCACGTTGGGAGCATTATGGGCCGTGATCACGTAGATCTCGTTGTGGCTTTTATTCGTCATCCGTAACTGGAGCTTCGGTGTCAGCTCACTCTTGAGGACTTCCTTGTCAATAGGGGGGATAATCGCTTGTTCCATCAGTTCTGTTATTGGTTGTGATTGATTTGCTACAGTGTATATACATGTTCTCTGACGTACTGTGCCCACTCCACAGGCTTGCGGCTCTTGTCGAAGGTCTGCCAGGGGATGGGCTTGCCGATGCTGACGCGGAAGGTCTTGTGTACGTTCTTATACATCTCGTCCACCAGGAACATCATCGCCAGATTGAATGGCAGGAAACGGTCAGAGAAATTCGCCAGACGGTAGAAGGTGTTCGAATTCTGGCCTCCGAAGTGGATGGGCACCACGTCACGCTGGTACTCCACGCTCTTTGAGATGAAGGTCTTCGTCCAGGGGATATCCCTGATCTCGTCGTTCTTCTTCCGCGAACAGAGGCCAGCAGGGAACATCAGCATGTGGTTGTCGCTCTGGAAGCCCGCCTCCACCATCGCAGGGAAGTTACGGCTCTGCGAGCCCGTCTTGTTGATGGGGATGCAGACGGGGGCCAGTCCTGGCAGGTTCATCAGCAGGTCGTTCACCAGATATCGGAAACGTCCGTCGTAATGTCGGCCTATGATGGCACCTAATGCCACGCCGTCCTCGCCGCCTAACGGGTGGTTGCTCACGAAGGTGTACAGGCGGCCGTCGGCAGGGTCGGGCAGGTTCTCCTTTCCCTGAATATCAAGCGTCATGTCGAGATACTTGACGCACTCCTCCAACCACTCTACGCCCACCTTGTCGCGGCTTTCCCATAGGAAGGCGTTCACCTGGTCCTCATGCACCACGCGCTTCAGCCAGCTGACAAGGAATCCTGGCACAAACTTAGCCTTTGCACCTAATTTCCCTTTCAGGATCTTGTCGATGTCGATGGTCTTTTCCATGACAATTGCCATTCTCTCTTTCCTAACAGGGGGCAAAGTTACACTAAAAATCCGAAACGGCCAAAATATTGCGACACTTTTTTGCTCATCAGCTAACAGCCTCCTATAAATAGCAGAAGGCTCCTATTTAGCAATAAGAACCTCCTGCTGAGAGTGTCGCGCCTGCGATCGGGGTGTGATGCCCTTTATTTGCTATCCCCGACTTGACGAATATAGCAAAAGAAAGTTAAATTCAAAAAAAAGTGGGGAATTGTGGTGGAAAGTGGGGAAAAATGCCTAACTTTGCACCTGCACTAACATAAAATAGGAACGTATGCGTTTTTTAGGTAATATAGAGGCCAAGACTGACGTGAAAGGAAGAGCCTTCCTGCCCGCCATTTTCCGTAAGGTGCTACAGGCATCAGGCGAGGAAATGCTGGTGCTGCGCAGGGATGTCTTCCAGCAGTGCTTAGTGCTCTATCCTGGGAGCGTATGGAACGCCCGTCTCGACGCGTTGAAGGCCAAGCTGAAGCTGTGGAAGCCTGCTCACCAGCAGATGCTCAGGCAGTATGTCTCGGAGGCAGAGACGCTGTCGCTCGACGGCAACGGCCGCTTCCTCATCTCACGACGGCTGCTGAAGGCGGCTGATATCGAGCAGGACATTCAGTTTATCGGTATGGACGACACCATCGAGATCTGGGCACCGAAGCACCTGCAGGAGACGTTGAAGACGGAGGATGAGTTCGGCCATGATTTTGAGGAAATCATGGAAGAAATTGATAATTGACAATTGACAATTGATAATTGATGAAGGCTGAAGGATATCATGTGGCAGTGCTCCTGAAGGAGAGCGTCGACGGGCTTGAAATCAAGCCCGACGGCATTTATGTGGACGTGACCTTCGGCGGCGGCGGCCATAGCCGTGAGATCCTCAGCAGGCTCGGCAACGACGGTCATCTGTACAGTTTCGACCAGGATGCCGATGCAGAGAAGAACATCGTCAGCGATGACCGCTTCACCTTCGTCAGGAGCAACTTCAGATACCTGAAGAACTGGATGCGCTACTACGATGTTGAGCAGATAGACGGTCTGCTGGCAGATCTGGGCGTGTCGAGTCACCACTTGGACGACGAGACGCGCGGCTTCTCCTTCCGTTTCGAGGCTCCGTTGGATATGCGGATGAACAAACGGGCAGGGCTAACGGCGGCTGACATCGTGAACGACTACGACGAGGAACGTCTCTCTGACGTGTTCTACCTCTATGGGGAGCTGAAGAATGCCCGCCGTATCGCCTCGGCCATCGTGAAGGCGCGGCAGACGAAGCGTATCGAGACCACTGGCGAACTGTTGGAAACGGTCGGAAGCCTGTTCCAGAAGGAGCGCGAGAAGAAGGAAATGGCCAAGCTGTTCCAGGCCCTGCGCATCGAGGTGAACCACGAGATGGAGGCATTGCGTGAGATGCTCAACGGGGCTTGTGACCTGCTCGCGGAGGGTGGACGGCTGAGCGTGATCACCTACCACTCCTTGGAAGACCGCATCGTGAAGAACATGATGAAGGCTGGGAATGTCGAGGGTAAGGTGAGGCAGGACTTCTTCGGACGTGTGGAGGCGCCGTTCAGGGCTGTGAGCAATAAGCCCGTGGTGCCGGATGCTGATGAACAGGCGGTGAATCCGAGAAGCCGCAGTGCGAAGTTGAGAGTTGCGGAGAGGGTGAGGAGTGAGAAGTGAGGAGTGAGAAGTGAAAAGTGAAATTTGCTACCGCTGTAGAGAGATATGGGAAAGAATAACGAGATAGAGCTGGAGATTGAAGGACGGGAAGAGACGACCTTGAAGGATGAGGCTGCCTTAAAGGAAGAGTCTGCATCGAAGGATGAGGTCACCTTGAAGGAAGAGGTGGCTGAGATGAAGGCTGAAGTGAAGGAACAGACGAAGAAGACCCTCCAGAAGATCAAGGAAAACGTGAAGGAGGAGGATTCGCGGCCTACATCGACGGTGACGCTGAGGACCATCCTCGGCGGCGACTTCCTGACGGCCGAAATGGTGCGCCACCAGATATGGCTCTTCGTGCTCATCGTGCTCTTTGCCATCGTCTATGTGGCTTTCCGCTACCAGTGTCAGCAGGACATGATTGCCATCGACAAATTAGAGAAGGAACTGATTGACGCGAAATACAAGGCCCTCTCGAGCTCGAGCACCCTGACGGCGAAGTGCCGTGAGAGTCACGTGCTGGAGGCCCTGAAACAGAACAAGGACAGTGTGCTGCACATCGCAGACCAGCCACCTTATATTATATATATAGATGAGTAGGTTTAACAAAGACAAGGTCATGCCGAGGTACTTCCTCATTGCGGTTGTACTGACGCTCTTAGGCATTGCAGTCGTGGCAAAGGCCATGTACATTATGACTGCCAAGAAGCAGTACTGGACTGAGGTGGCCTCTCGCCTGAAGCGCGACAGCGTCAGCGTGAAGCCCAACCGTGGAAACATCCTCAGTTGCGACGGTCAGCTGATGGCCTCGAGCATACCTGAATACAAGATATTCATCGACTTCCAGGCAGGTGCCGACGACTCCATCGGCAAGGCCCGCCGTGACTCCGTATGGGCAGAGAAGATCGACACTATCTGTCGCGAACTGAATAAGATATTCCCTTCGAGGAGTGCCGACGAGTTCAAGGCCCGTCTGCTGGAGGGCAAGAACAAGGTGATGAAGAACGGCAGCGTGGGTGCCCGTCACTGGCCGATCTGGCCGCGGCGCATCGACTACAGCACCTTCTGCGAGGTTCACCAGCTGCCCATTTTCAAGGAGCGCATCTACAAGGGTGGCTTCCACTGGGAGGAGTTCAACGCCCGTCGTAAGCCCTTTACCACGCTGGCCCGTCGTACCATCGGCGACCTCTATGGCGAGATCGACAGTGCCAAGAACGGTCTGGAGCTGGCCTTCGACACGGAGCTGCGAGGCACCAACGGCCTGATGCACCGTCGTAAGGTGCTCAGCAAGTACCTCGACATCCCTGTGAAATCTCCCATCGACGGCTGCGACATCGTGACCACCATCGACGTGGGTATGCAGGACCTGGCAGAGCGCGCCCTTATCGACGAGCTGAAGGAGATCAACGGTGAGATGGGTGTGGCCATCCTCATGGAGGTGAAGACGGGCGACGTGAAGGCCATCGTCAATATGCAGCGTGCCGCCGACGGTGAGTACTACGAGATGGTGAACAATGCCATCAGTCACCGTTGCGAGCCAGGTTCGGTGTTCAAGACTGCCTCTTTCCTCGTGGCCCTCGACGATGGCGTCATCCCTCGTGACACCAGCTTCACCATCCCCACAGGCTGTGGCATCATGGAGATGCATGGCCGTGCGATGAAGGATCACAACTGGCGTCGCGGTGGCTACGGTACCATCAATGTGGCTCGTGCCCTGGAGGTCAGTTCGAATATCGGCGTCAGCTACGTCATCGACAAGTTCTACGGCTCTAATCCTAAGAAATATGTGGAGGGCCTCTATCGCGTGGGTATCCACGAAGACCTGAAGCTGCCCCTGCAGGGTTATCACGCCCCCTATATCCGTATGCCGGACACGAAGACGCAGGATCGTGCCAAGTACTGGAGTAAGACCACCCTGCCCTGGATGTCCATCGGCTACGAGACGCAGATTGCCCCTATCAATACCGTGGCCTTCTACAATGCCATTGCCAACGACGGCAAGATGATGCAGCCGCGCTTCGTGAAACAGCTCGTCAAGGACGGTCAGGTGGTGAAGGAGTTTGAGCCCGTGGTGCTGAAGGAGCGCATCGCCAAGCCCTCGACCATCAAGATGATGCAGACCATCCTGGAGCATGTGGTGAGCCAGGGTCTCGGCCGTAAGGCTGGCTCGAAGTCGTTCAAGGTGGCAGGCAAGACAGGTACGGCACAGATTGCCGACGAGCACGGCAGCTACCATTCAGGTACGACCCGCTACTGGCTGTCGTTCGCAGGCTTCTTCCCTGCCGACGATCCCCGTTATACCTGTATCGTGTGTATCAAGAAGTCAGGACTCCCTGCCTCGGGTGGTGGTATGTCGGGTGTCGTGTTCCACCATATCGCCGAGGGTGTGATGGCCCAGAACGTGAAGCGCAGTGTGAAGGATGCCCGTGACGAGTATTCTGTGTTTACGCCCGAAGTGAAGAACGGCGACAACGAGGCTGCCAGCTATGTGCTCAGCAGTCTGGGTGTCAAGGGTGCACAGAAGGCACGGACATCGCAGAAGACGGCTATGGGTGTTATTCCCGACCTGACGGGCATGGGAGCGAGAGATGCCGTCTTTGCCCTTGAGAGTCGCGGTGTGAAGGCCGTCATCAGGGGCAAGGGCAAGGTGAAGAGCCAGAGCATCTACTCAGGAACAGCCGTCAAGCAGGGCATGGTATGCGATGTGATGATGGAGTAGATGGGGAGAAGGTGAGAAAGTGAGACGTTAAAGAAGATAAGATATGGCGAATTTGAAGGAGTTGTTTAAGAATGTAGAGGTGGTGAGCGTCGTGGGCGACGTGGAGAAGGAGATCACGGGGGTGAATATCGACTCCCGTAAGATCGGACAGGGACACCTTTTCGTGGCCATTCCTGGAACGCAGACCGATGGCCACAAGTTCATTCCCAAGGCAGTGGAGTTGGGTGCTGCCGCCGTGTTGTGCGAGAAGATCCCTGACGAGCAGGCGGCGGGTGTCACTTATGTCGTTGTGGCCTCCACCGAGGACTGTGTCGGAGAGGTGGCCACGCAGTTCTATGGCAATCCCTCGGAGAAGCTGAAGCTGGTAGGTGTGACAGGCACAAACGGCAAGACCACTATCGCCACCTTATTATATAATATGTTCCGCAAGATGGGACATAAGTGCGGGTTGCTCTCCACGGTGTGCAACTACATCGAGGGCGAGCCTGTAGCCGCCAGTCATACCACGCCTGACCCCATCGAGTTGAACCAACTGTTGGCCCGTATGGTGGAGGCAGGTTGTGAATACGCCTTCATGGAGTGCTCCAGCCACGCCATCGCCCAGAAGCGCATTGGCGGCCTGAAGTTTGCCGGAGGCCTCTTCACCAACCTTACCCGCGACCATCTGGACTACCATAAGACCGTCGAGAACTACCGCGATGCCAAGAAGGCCTTCTTTGACAGTCTCGGCAAGGATGCCTTCGCCATCACCAATGCCGACGACAAGAACGGCATGTATATGGTGCAGAACACGAAGGCCACGGTGAAGACCTACAGCACGCGGACGATGGCCGACTTCAAGGCACGCATCATCGAGTGCCACTTTGAGGGCATGTACCTCGACATCGACGGCCGTGAGGTGGGTGTGCAGTTCATTGGCAAGTTTAATGTCAGCAACCTGTTGGCCGTCTATGGTGCTGCCGTGATGCTCGGCAAGCAGCCTGAGGACATCCTCGTGGTGCTGAGCACGCTGAAAAGCGTCAGTGGGCGTTTGGAGCCTCTGCGTTCTCCTGAGGGCTATACGGCCATCGTGGACTATGCCCACACACCCGATGCCTTGGAGAATGTGCTGAATGCCATCCATGAGGTGCTCGACGGCAAGGGCCATGTGATCACCGTCTGTGGCGCTGGCGGTAACCGTGACAAGGGCAAGCGTCCGCTGATGGCTCAGGAGGCCGTGAAGCAGAGTGACCGCGTGATCATCACCAGCGACAATCCCCGTTTCGAGGAGCCTCAGGACATCATCAACGATATGCTCGCAGGTCTCGACCAGAAGCAGATGAAGAAAGTCATCAGCATCGTTGACCGTAAGGAGGCCATCCGCACGGCCTGTATGATGGCTGAGAAGGGTGATGTCATCCTCATTGCCGGCAAGGGCCATGAGGACTATCAGGAGATCAAGGGCGTGAAGCACCACTTCGACGATAAGGAAGTGGTGAGGGAGATTTTTGGGAGTTAAAGGGAAGTTAAAGAGAAGTTTAAAGGACAATAGTCATGCTTTATTACATTTTCAGATTCTTAGAGCAGTACAATATCCCTGGTGCGCACATGTGGAGCTATGTGTCGTTCAGGGCCCTGCTGACGCTGATCTTCGCCCTTCTGATCTCGGCCTGGTTTGGCGAGCGGTTTGTCAAGTGGATGAAGCGCCGTAAGATCTTCGAGACGGAGCGCGATCCGAGTATCGACCCCTTCGGCGTGGAGAAGAAGGGTGTGCCCACTATGGGCGGCATCATCATCATCGTGAGCATCCTCGTTCCTGTGCTGTTGCTGGGACGTATCCGCAATATCTACCTCATCCTGATGGTGGTGACGACGGTGTGGCTGGGATTCCTGGGATTCCTCGATGACTACATCAAGATCTTCAAGCGTAACAAGGAGGGTCTGAAGGGCAAGTACAAGATTGTCGGCCAGGTCAGTATCGGCTTCATCGTGGGTCTCACCCTCTGGCTGAGTCCTGATGCGCTGGTCAGGGAGAATGTCAATGTGCAGCAGCAGAACCAGGTGGTCGTGGTGAAGCATAAGAAGGAGGCCGTGAAGTCGTTGCAGACCACCATCCCCTTTGTGAAGAACCACAACCTGAACTACTCTGAGGTGTTAGGCTTCTTGGGCGACTATAAGGTGGCTGCAGGCTGGGTGATCTTCGTGCTGATGACCATCCTTGTGGTGACGGCTGTCAGTAACGGTGCCAACCTCAACGACGGCATGGACGGTATGTGTGCAGGCAATTCCGCCATCATCGGTGTGGCGTTGGGAATACTGGCGTACGTGTCGTCGCACATCGGCTATGCGTCGTATTTCGACATTATGTATATCCCCCATACGGAGGAGCTGGTCATTTTCCTCTGTGCCTTCGTGGGGGCGATGGTGGGTTTCCTGTGGTATAATGCCTTCCCTGCCCAGGTGTTTATGGGCGATACAGGGTCGCTGACCATCGGCGGCATCATCGGCGTCTGTGCCGTGATTATCCATAAGGAGCTGTTGCTGCCGATTCTCTGTGGCATCTTCTTCGTGGAGAGCCTGAGCGTGATCATCCAGACGCAGTGGTTCAAGATCCAGAAGCGTAAGGGCAAGCGTGTGCGTGTGTTCAGGGCTACGCCCATCCACGATAATTTCCGTAAGCTGGACTCGCAGTTGGATGCTACGAGTACCTATATCCTGAAGGGTTGGCCCCATCGTCCTTTCCATGAGTCGAAGATCACCATCCGCTTTTGGATTACGACGATTATCCTCGCCGCCCTGACGATTATAACATTAAAGATGAGATGATGAAGAATTGAAGGATTGAAAAATTGAAGAATTGAAGGATTGAAGATGAAAAGAATTGTGATTTTAGGAGCTGGGGAGAGCGGCGCGGGAGCTGCTGTACTGGCGAAGAAAGAGGGCTTTGACGTGTTCGTATCGGATATGTCGAAGATTGCAGACAAGTATAAGAAGATGCTCGACGACCACGGGATAGAATGGGAGGAAGGACAGCATACGGCAGCGAAGATACTTGATGCCGACGAGATCGTCAAGAGCCCGGGCATCCCTGAGACAGCCCCGATGGTGAAGGCGGCTGTGGAGAAGGGCATCCACATCATCAGTGAGATAGAGTTTGCCGGACGTTATACCAATGCCAAGATGATCTGCATCACGGGCTCTAACGGCAAGACCACAACGACATCGCTCATTTACCATATCTTCAAACACGCAGGCTATGATGCAGGGCTGGCAGGCAACATCGGTAACTCGCTGGCCCTGCAGGTAGCTGAAGATCCGCATGAGTACTATATCATCGAGCTCAGCAGTTTCCAGTTGGACAATATGTATGACTTCCGTGCTAACATCGCCATCCTGCTGAACATCACCCCTGACCATCTGGATCGTTACGGTTTCGAGATGCAGAACTACGTGGACGCCAAGATGCGTATCATCCAGAATCAGACACCTGAGGATGCCTTCATTTACTGGGCTGACGACCCCATCATCAAACGGGAGTTGGAGAAGTATGACATCAAGGCCATCCAATACCCCTTCGCTGAGCTGAAGGAGAAAGGCGTGATCGGCTATATCGAGGAAGGACAGTACAAGATCGAGGAGCCTGTGCCCTTTAACATGGAGCAGGAGAGCCTCAGTCTGACGGGCAAGCACAATATCTACAACTCGCTGGCAGCAGGTATCGCCGCCAACGTGTCAGGCATCAAGAAGGAGGATATCCGCAAGAGCCTGAGCGACTTCCCTGGTGTGGAGCACAGGTTGGAGAAGGTATGTATGGTGCGTGGCGTGCAGTATATCAACGATTCGAAGGCCACCAATGTCGATGCCTGCTGGTACGCCTTGGAGGCGATGAAGACGAAGGTGGTCCTCATCATCGGCGGCAAGGACAAGGGCAACGACTACGACCCCATCAAGCCCTTGGTGAAGGAGAAGTGTTCAGGCCTCGTGTATCTGGGTGCTGACAACCAGAAGCTGCACGACAACTTCGACAGCCTGGGCATCCCCGTTCGCGATACGCACTCGATGAAGGAGTGTATGGAGGCCTGCTACGAGATGGCCGAGCCCGGGGAGACGGTATTGTTAAGCCCCTGCTGCGCCAGCTTCGACCTCTTCAAGAACATGGAGGACCGCGGTGAGCAATTCAAGGAACTCGCAAGAAACTTATAATAATTGACAATTGATAATTGACAATTGATAATTGATAATTGAAAATTGAATAAGAAGATAGGAAATATATTCAAGGGCGACAAGGTCATCTGGATGGTGTTCTTCTTCCTCTGTATGATCAGTCTGGTGGAGGTCTTCTCGGCTTCCAGTAACCTGACGTACAAGAGCCAGAACTACATGGGCCCCATCATCTACCACGCAGGGATGATTGCCTTTGGCGTCTTCGTGGCGGTAGTGACACTCAATATCCCCTGCCGCTACTTCAAGCTGATGACGCCCTTCCTGTTGCTGATCACGATCATCACCCTGCTTTGGGTACTTATCGGCGGTGAGAGCATCAACGGTGCCAACCGCGTAATCTCACTCCCAGGAGGCATCACCTTCCAGCCCTCGGAGATTGCCAAGGGTACGATGGTACTTATTACAGCCCAGATACTAAGTGCCATGCAGCGTGAGGACGGTGCCGACAAGAAAGCCTTCAAGTATATCCTCTGGATACTGCTGCCAACGGCAGGACTCATCGGCATCGAGAACCTCTCGACGGCAGCGTTGCTCTTTGCCGTCATCTTCCTGATGATGTTCATCGGACGGGTGCCGATGTCGCAGATGGGAAAGCTCGTAGGTGCCTCCGCAGTCCTTGTGATAGGTTTCCTGACATTGGTGCTGACACTGGGCAGCATCGGGGCAGAGCAGGAGGCTGGCAGCCAGACCATCGAGTCGGTGGCTAACGGCGAGAAGGACACCAAGGTCATCAAGGGCGGTGGCGTGTTCCACCGTTTTGTCACCTGGCGAAACCGTATTGTGAAGCACTTGGACAAGAAGAACGTGTCGCCTGCAGATTACGACTTGGACAAGGATGCCCAGGTGGCCCATGCCAATATCGCCATCGTGTCGAGTAACATCATCGGCAAGGGACCGGGAAAGTCAGTAGAGCGCGACTTCCTATCGCAGGCCTTCTCCGACTTCATCTTTGCCATCATTGTCGAGGAACTGGGCATCATAGGGGCTGCGGGCGTCGCCTTCCTCTATATCGTGCTCCTCTATCGTGCTGCGCGTATTGCCAGCCGTTGTGAGAACAACTTCCCTGCTTTCCTGGTGATGGGCCTGGCCCTGCTCCTGGTAATCCAGGCGGCTTTCAATATGCTGGTGGCCGTAGGCATAGCACCCGTCACAGGACAGCCGTTGCCGCTCATCTCGAAAGGCGGTACCTCGACCATTATCAACTGCGCATACATCGGTGCGATATTAAGCGTTAGCCGTTCTGCGAAAAAAAGAGGCGAGAAAATGGCGTTAAACGAAATTTAATTTGTAATTTTGCACCCTCATATTTATAATAAGGTATGGAGAAAGCGTTAAGAGTCATCATCAGCGGAGGCGGTACAGGAGGTCACATCTTCCCGGCCGTCAGCATTGCGAATGCCATCAAGGCCCTTCGTCCGGATGCCAGCATCCTGTTCGTGGGTGCACTCGGACGTATGGAGATGCAGCGAGTTCCTGCAGCGGGCTATGAGATCAAGGGACTGCCTATCCGCGGTTTCTTCCGTCCGTTGTGGAAGCCTGCCAATATCGGTGTGGCCATCGACTATCTCAAGAGCAAGTGGCTCGCGAAGAAGATTCTCAAGAATTTCCGTCCCGATGTGGCTGTCGGTGTAGGCGGCTATGCCAGCAGTGCGGCTTTGGGTGCTGCCAACAGCTTAGGCGTTCCCACGCTGCTGCAGGAACAGAACAGCTATGCGGGTCTTGCCAACAAGACATTGGCCAAGAAGGCCCGAAAGATCTGTGTGGCCTACGAGGGTATGGAGCGTTTCTTCCCCGCTGAGAAGATCATGCTCACGGGCAATCCCGTGCGTCAGAGTCTGCTGGAGACCACCATCTCGCGTGAGGATGCCGTCCGCAGCTTAGGCCTCGACCCCCAAAAGAAGACCGTCCTCATCGTGGGCGGCAGCTTAGGGGCCAGGACCATCAACGAGAGTGTGCTGCAGCACCTCGACCTTGTCAAGGACAGCGATGTGCAGTTCCTCTGGCAGACTGGCAAATACTACTACGCCAGCATCCAGGAGCAGCTGAAGGCCAATGGCTCTCAGATCCTCAATCTTAAAGTCACCGACTTCATTACCGATATGGGTGCTGCCTACAAGGCTGCCGACCTCGTCATCAGTCGTGCAGGTGCTGGCAGCATCAGTGAGTTCTGTCTGTTAGGCAAGCCCGTCATCCTCGTGCCCAGTCCCAATGTGGCTGAGGATCATCAGACCAAGAACGCCCTGGCCCTCGCCAACAGGGATGCTGCCCTCTATGTGAAGGATGCGGAGGCGCCTGGGGTGTTGCTGAAACTCGCCATCGACACCGTCAACGATGCCGATAAGCTGAAGTCCCTCAGCGAGAACGTGCTGAAGCTTGCCCTGCCTGATTCGGCAGACATCATCGCCAAGGAAGTCATCAAATTAGTAAAATGAATATAAAAGATATCAAATCAGTCTATTTCGTAGGCGCCGGTGGCATCGGTATGAGTGCCATCGCGCGTTACTTCATCCACAAAGGCTTTGTCGTGGCCGGCTACGACAAGACACCCTCTGACCTGACACGCAGGTTGGAGAAGGAGGGGATGCTCCTGCACTATGAGGAGAACATCGACGAGATTTCCCATGCTTGCAAGCAGAAGCAGTCGTGCCTCGTTGTCTATACGCCGGCCATCCCAGAAGAACACCAGGAAATGCAGTATTTCCGTCAGAACGGTTTCGAGATACAGAAACGTGCACAGGTGCTTGGCACCTTGACCCAGGCCCACAAGGGTCTCTGCGTGGCTGGTACCCACGGTAAGACCACCACCTCGACGATGTGTGCCCACATCATGCACCAGAGTCAGCAGGACTGCAACGCCTTCCTCGGCGGTATCTCCAAGAACTACGGCACCAATTATATCCTCTCCGACTCCGACTATGTGGTCATCGAGGCCGATGAGTTTGACCGCAGTTTCCACTGGCTGCGCCCCTGGATGAGTGTCATTACCAGTACCGATCCTGACCATCTGGACATCTATGGCACCAAGGAAGCCTATTTGGAGAGCTTCCGCCACTATACGGAACTGATCCAGCCAGGTGGTGCCCTCATCATCCACCGTGACCTGGAGATGAAGGAAAACCTTCAGGAGGGTGTCACCCGTTATGACTACAGCCTCACGGAAGGTGACTTCCACGCTGAGAATATCCGTATCGGCGGTGGGGAGATTTATTTCGACTTTGTCTCACCTATCGAGAATGTCAGGAACGTCAAGCTCGGACAGCCCGTTCCCATCAACATCGAGAACGGTGTAGCCGCGATGGCGATGGCTCAGCTTAACGGCTGTTCGGCAGAGGAGCTGAAATTAGGCATGCAGACCTACCGTGGTGTTGACCGTCGCTTCGACTTCAAGATCAAGACAGACCGTCTGGTCTTCCTCAGCGACTATGCCCACCACCCGAAGGAGATCTACCAGAGTGCGAAGAGCATCCGTGAACTGTATCAGGACCGACACATCACGGCAATCTTCCAACCTCACCTCTATACCCGCACCCGCGACTTCTACATGGAGTTCGCCGATGCGCTGAGTCAGCTCGACGAGGTGATCCTCACCGAGATCTATCCTGCCCGTGAGCAGCCTATCGAGGGTGTCACCTCGCAGCTCATCTACGACAACCTGAAAGAGGGTGTCAAGAAAGAGATGATACAGAAGGACCAGGTGCTTGACTACGTGAAGGCCCACGACTTCGACGTGCTTATCGTGCTCGGAGCCGGCGACCTTGACAACCAGGTACCCCAAATCACAAAAATACTCAATAATAAAATAAATAGTAAATTGTAAATCATCAGATGACATTTAACTGGAAGAAAACCCTGGTCGTCGTATTCGACATTGTCATCGTCGTCTATCTGGCATTGGCAGTCTCGGCTTTCAACACACCCGCCGAGAAGGCCACCGTGTGCTCGGAAGTCAGGATCGACATCAACAACGACAATACCGAAGGGTTTATCAATGCCAGTGAAATCAAGAAGCTCCTGGACCGTCAGCATCTGTACCCGTTGGCACAGCGGATGGCCGACATCAATGCCCGCAACATCGAGGAGACCCTGCAGAAGAGCCCCTTCGTGGAGAAGGCGGAGTGCTATAAGACCCAGAGCGGCCATGTGTGCATCAGCCTCCGTCAGCGGATGCCCATCCTGCATATCATGTCAGACAAGGGTGAGAACTACTATCTCGACACCTTCGGCAATATCCTGCCCGAATCGAGGTACCCCTCGGATATGATTGTGGTCACAGGAGCCATCTCCCAAAAGTATGCCAGGAAGGTGCTTACGCAGGTGGGTAATATCCTGTTGGGGGATAAGTTCTGGCAGGATCAGGTGGTGCAGGTCAACGTGCTTGGCGACGGTACCCTGGAGATGGTGCCCCGTGTGGGCGACCATATCATTTTCTTAGGCGCACCCGTTGGCATCGACAAGAAGCTGGAGCGCCTCAGGAAGTTCTACCTCTACGGTCTCAACGAGGCCGGTTGGAACAAGTACAGCCGTATCAGCGTGGAGTTCGACAACCAGATTATCTGCAAGAAGAGAAAAGTGAATAGTGAATTGTGAAAAGAGAATAGTTATGGCAGCAGCAAAGGAATTTATCGTAGCAATTGAACTCGGTTCATCCAAGATGACCGGTATCGCGGGACAGAAGAATCTCGACGGCAGCATCACCGTGCTCGCCGTGGTGAAGGAGGACTCGTCGTCCTTCATCCGAAAAGGGTATGTGTATAACATCGACAAGACCGCCCAGTGTCTGACGAACATCATCAAGAAACTGGAGACCCAGCTGAAGACGGAGATCATACAGGTATATGTAGGTGTCGGCGGCCAGTCTATCCGCAGTGTCAGGAACGTTGTCACCAAGGACCTGCCTGCGGAGACTCGTATCACTCAGGAGATGGTCATCGAACTGATGGACTCCAATCGTAACATGTCCTATCAGGACCAGGAAATCCTCGATGCCGCCGTTCAGGAATACAAGGTCGATTCCCAGTACCAGCTCGATCCTGTAGGTATTCAGGCCAACCGTCTGGAAGGCAACTTCCTCAACATCCTGGAGCGCAAGGCCTTCTACCGTAACCTCAACAAGTGTTTCGAGGTGGCTGGCATCAACGTGGCGGAGATGTACCTCGCCCCGTTAGCGATGGCCGACAGTGTGTTGACCGAGGCAGAGCGTCGCTCAGGTTGTGCGCTCGTCGATATCGGCTATGATACGACCACTGTCTCCGTCTATAGCAAGAACATTCTGCGCCACCTTGCCGTCATCCCCTTGGGCAGCAACAACATCACCAAGGATATTGCCACGCTCCAGATGGAGGAGAGCGATGCCGAGAAGATGAAGCTGAAGTACGGCTCTGCCTTTACTGACAACAATGACATCGACAACAACTTGATGTATTCCATCGATACGGAGCGTCAGGTGGAGTGCCGCAAGTTTATCGAGATTGTCGAGGGACGTCTGGAGGAGATCATCGAGAACGTATGGTATCAGATTCCTTCCGACTACTACGACAAGCTCTTGGGAGGCATCATCCTCACGGGTGGCGGCTCCAACATGAAGAATATCGAGCAGGCGTTCATCAATCACACGCATGTCGATAAGATCCGCATTGCCAAGTTCGTTACCCACACCATCAATGCCACCCAGGAGGCCATCAAGGCCAAGGACGGCACGATGAATACAGTGTTAGGTCTGTTGGCAAAGGGTGACCTCAATTGTGCAGGCAGTGCGGTTGATGCCCACGGCGATCTCTTCGGTACCAAGAAGGAGCCTGTAGCCCATCCTGCCACCGAGCAGCGTCAGGCCCGTCAGGCCAGCGAGACTCCCGCAGGCGTGATCCGTACCGAGGCCGAGAAACAGAAGGCTGAGGAGGAGCGCCGCCGTCAGCAGGAGGAGGAAGAGCGCATCAGACGTGATGAGGAAGAGGCCGAGAAGCAGCGCATTGCTGCCGAGAAGCGTGAGAAGAGCTTCTGGAACAAGGCCATCAAGGGTATCAAGCAGTTTGGCAAGAGCATCGTCGAAGAGGAATAATCGGATGCCCCAAGTAATCATAAAGTTCAAAGCTCAAAGTTCAAAGTTCAAAGATCAAGAATATGGCAGACAATAATATCAATATCGACATCCTCGACTTCGGAGCACCCGAGAAGGATCACAGCATCATTAAAGTGATTGGTGTTGGAGGTGGCGGCGGCAACGCTGTCAACCACATGTACCGCGAAGGCATCCACGATGTCACCTTCGTGCTTTGCAACACCGACAACCAGGCCCTGAACGACTCCCCCGTGCCTGTCCATCTGCAGTTAGGCAAGGAAGGCTTAGGTGCGGGTAATAAACCCGAGAAGGCCCGTCTGGCTGCCGAGGAGAGTCTTGAAGACATCAAGACGATGCTCAACGACGGCACCCGCATGGCCTTTATCACCGCCGGTATGGGTGGCGGTACCGGTACTGGTGCCGCACCTGTCATCGCCCGTGTCTCCAAGGAACTGGGCATCCTCACCGTCGGCATCGTGACTATTCCCTTCCGTTTCGAGGGCGACCGTAAGATCGACCAGGCCCTCGACGGCGTGGAGGAGATGTCGAAGCACGTCGATGCCCTGCTCGTCATCAACAACGAGCGCCTGCGTGAGATCTATCCTGAGCTCTCCGTGCTCGATGCTTTCGGCAAGGCCGACGACACGCTGAGCGTGGCAGCCAAGTCTATCGCGGAGATCATCACCGTACACGGTCTTATCAACCTCGACTTCAACGATGTGAAGACGGTGCTCAAGGACGGTGGCGTGGCCATCATGTCAACTGGCTATGGCGAGGGTGAAGGCCGCGTCAAGAAGGCCATCGACGATGCCCTGAATTCACCGTTGCTGAACGACAACGATATCTTCAACTCGAAGAAGATCCTACTCTCTATCTCCTTTGCCGGCTCCAAGGACGGTCAGCAGTCGCTGATGATGGAGGAGATGAACGATGTGAACGACTTCATGGCCAAGTTCGGCAGCGACTTCGAGATCAAATGGGGTCTCGCCACCGATCCCGAGCTGGGCAAGAAGGTGAAGGTCACCATCCTCGCCACCGGCTTCGGCATCGAGAATGTCGATGGTATGAACGGCCACCTGAAGAAGCACACCCAGGAGGAGATCAACCGCATAGCCGAAGAGCAGGCAAGGGCTGCCGAGAAGCAGGATCGCCGTAACCGTTACTATGGTGGCGACAGCACCGCCAAGCGTTACAAGCGGCGCCCTAACATCTATCTCTTCCATTCCGAAGACCTCGACAACGATGATGTCATCTCCGCCGTGGAGTCAACGCCGACCTACAAGCGTACCCGTGAGGTGCTCGACAGCATCAACTCACAGGCTAACGGCGAGGAGGCCCAGGAGCAGCAGGTGCCTGAACAGCAGCGCGAGGCCGTACAGGGCGTGATCAAGTTTGGGTAGAATAGAGTTCCTGAAGCACTGCCAACGACTTCATTTCCGGAAAGTCAGGCAGATGCAGGCGATAATACATGAGCGCAACCTCCAACAGGCGGTTGCGCTCGTTGTGTGACATCCGGAACAGGTGCATCGTCGGGAAGTCCATACGCATCATCAGCTGCAGCTTCTCGGCCTCCTGTGGCTGCAGGAAGTCGTGGTGCAGGGGCACCTGGGCACAGAACACGCTCTCACGCAGGTCGAAGCAGTCGCCTGGGACGTAATCCTCCAGGTTGGGATAGAAGCCAAGGAAACGCGACAGGCGCATCAGGAACACTAAGTGGAAGTTGGCATAGCGGGCCTGACAGCCGTCGAGCCACTGGATGCCTCCCGTCACATAGTCGAAGAGCGGGGCGTTCTGCTGCTCGCCACGCAGGGCGTAATAGAGGAATTCTGACACGAAGAGCGAGATGGACAGTTTGTGCGGCTCGAAAGGGATGCTGGTGAAGGGATAGGACAGCCGCACGTCCTTCAGTTTCTGAAGCGACAGCCGAGGACGAACATCCGTCTCTATCTCCAACAGCGTCAACGGCTGGAACAACTGCTTCTTCATCTTGCCCTTGGCCGTCTTCGGCATACTGACGATAAACGACAGTCTGCCGTGACTTCTGGTGAACATATCCACGATGATCCTTGTTTCACCATACTTGAGCGAATGCAGCACAATGGCCTGCGTCTTGGTCAGCATAACGGTTGCAAAGATACGATAAAATAATTGATAATTGATAATTGACAATTGACAATTATTAGCGTCAGATAGTTAAAAAATATTAAGAATGGCATAATTATCAATTATCAATTGTCAATTGTCAATTAAAACCAGTACCTTTGCACCCGCTTTTCGGCTTTGGTCCCTTCGTCTATCGGTTAGGACGAGAGATTTTCATTCTCTAAAGAGGAGTTCGACTCTCCTAGGGACTACAGTTAAATCTGTCATCTGCACAGCCAAGTGCTACCTTCGCAAGAGGGGATAAGGTGGCGGAAGCCCTTCGGGGTTGCTCAGGGCAGTCGTAGGACGCAAGACCCACAGGCTTTAATTCATTAACATTAACATTAAACATTTAACAAAAAAATGGCAAATCACAAATCATCCGTGAAGCGCATCCGTCAGGACAAGAAGAGAGCCCTTCACAATCACTACTACGCAAAAACCATGCGTAACGCTGTGCGCAAGCTGCGTGCTATGACTAACAAGGAAGAGGCAACTGCCCTTTATCCGAAGGTTCAGAAGATGCTGGATAAGTTGGCAAAGACCAACATCATCCACAAGAACAAGGCAGCCAACCTGAAGTCAAGCCTGGCTCAGCACATCAATAAGCTTTAAGTTGATAGTTTAAAGTTTATAGTTTATAGATGATAACCGCAGCTCGTAGAGGGTTGCGGTTTCTTTTTGTGGTTTTTTAGCAGATAAACTTTGTTTATCTGACTTTTTTTTTGTACCTTTGCACGCAAATTAGCAAAATAGAGAAAGATGACAGAAGAACAACTGAATCAGGAACAAAATTATTCCGCGAGTAATATCCAGGTACTCGAGGGCTTAGAGGCTGTGCGTAAGCGCCCTGCCATGTATATCGGCGACATCAGTGAGAAGGGACTCCATCATCTGGTCAACGAGACTGTCGATAACTCTATCGACGAGGCGATGGCCGGCTATTGTACCCATATTGAGGTAACCATCAATGAAGACAACTCCATTACCGTTCTGGACAACGGCCGTGGTATTCCCGTCGATGAGCACGAGAAGATGCACAAGTCGGCCTTGGAGGTCGTGATGACCGTGCTCCACGCCGGTGGTAAGTTCGACAAGGGTTCCTATAAGGTCTCCGGCGGTCTCCACGGTGTGGGTGTCAGCTGTGTCAACGCCCTCTCCACCCGTATGATGTCCCAGGTGTTCCGCAATGGTCATATCTACCAGCAGGAGTACGAGAAGGGTAAGCCCCTTTACGACGTGAAGATCGTGGGCGATACCGACAAGACCGGTACCCGTCAGCAGTTCTGGCCCGACGGCACCATCTTCACCACCACAGAGTATAAATATGACATCATCGCCCGTCGTATGCGTGAGCTGGCCTATCTGAATGCCGGCATCACCATCACGCTCACCGACATGCGTCCTGATGAGGAAGGCAACCTGAAGCAGCCCGAGGTGTTCCACGCCAAGGATGGTCTGAAGGAGTTCGTGCGTTACGTGGACCGCCACCGCACGCACCTCGTCGATGATGTCATCTACCTGAAGACCGAGAAGCAGGGCATCCCCATCGAGGTGGCCGTGATGTACAACACCGACTACTCTGAGAATATCCATTCCTACGTGAACAATATCAATACGATTGAGGGAGGTACCCACCTGGCTGGTTTCCGCGCTGCCCTCACCCGTACCCTGAAGAAATATGCCGACAACGATCCGCAGATCTCCAAGCAGATCGAGAAGGCCAAGATCGAGATTGCCCCTGAGGACTTCCGTGAAGGACTTACAGCAGTGATCAGTATTAAGGTGGCAGAGCCTCAGTTCGAAGGCCAGACCAAGACCAAGCTCGGCAACTCTGAGGTCGCTGGAGCCGTCCAGCAGGCCGTAGGCGAGGCGTTGGCCAACTATCTGGAGGAACACCCCAAGGAGGCCAAGATGATCTGCGACAAGGTCGTTCTCGCCGCCACAGCCCGTATTGCCGCCCGCAAGGCCCGTGAGAGTGTGCAGCGCAAGAACCCGATGACGGGTGGCGGACTGCCCGGCAAGCTCGCCGACTGCTCGGAGAAAGACCCGAAGGTGTGCGAGATCTTCCTCGTCGAGGGTGACTCCGCCGGTGGTTCTGCCAAGCAGGGCCGCGACCGTCACTTCCAGGCCATCCTGCCGCTGCGCGGTAAGATCCTGAATGTGGAGAAGGTACAGTGGCACCGCGTCTTCGAGGCCGAGTCGGTGATGAACATCATCCAGAGTATCGGTGTCCGCTTCGGTGTCGAGGGCGAAGGCGACCGCGAGGCCAATATCGACAAGCTGCGTTACGACAAGATCATCATCATGACCGATGCCGACGTCGATGGCTCGCACATCGACACGCTGATCATGACGCTCTTCTACCGCTTCATGCCGCAGGTCATCCAGGGAGGCCATCTCTACATCGCCACTCCGCCGCTCTACAAGTGTACCTATAAGAAGCAGTCGGAATACTGCTATTCCGACCAGCAGCGTCAGGCCTTCATCGACAAGTATGTGGCAGGCGACGAGAACTCTTCCGGCTTCCACACCCAGCGCTACAAAGGTCTTGGTGAGATGAACCCCGAGCAGCTGTGGGAGACCACGATGAATCCCGAGAACCGTCTGCTGAAGCAGGTGACCATCGAGAACGCTGCCGAGGCCGACGAGATATTCTCCATGCTCATGGGCGACGACGTAGAGCCGCGCCGGCAGTTCATCGAGAAGAACGCCACCTACGCCAACATCGACGCATAATAATCATCAGGGGGAGTCAATCGGTTCCCCCTGATCATTATTAATAACAGAACCCAATCCCGACTGTGAAGGCTTTGCTTTTGGTCAGGATGGCCATATCATCATTATTGTGTGTCAGATAATTGGCCACAATTCGCAGGCTATGGCTTCCGATGGCAATGTCCGCACCTCCGCCGATGTAGAATCCTATGCCCAGCCTCGTACGGAAATCCTGGTCGTTATGCCCGATCTTGTAATGATCCATGTTCTCCGTCTCAATGCCGAACATCTCGTTCATGGCAAAGCCGCCCCTGATGAAAGGGCTGACCTTGCACTGAGGCAAAAGCTTGAAGACGGGCCCCAACTGCAAGGCCAGGTCGTAATACTCAAAATGCATGGCAGTCACCTTCTGCAGATAATCGATCTCCTCTT
>Ga0310786_10001911_pt1 | contig 32912 bp, 24 predicted proteins | sample AusTroGonzalo_MG_FD_203881 | JGI IMG/M metagenome (GOLD analysis project Ga0310786, IMG submission 203881) | Bovine rumen microbial communities from tropical cattle in Woodstock, Queensland, Australia - Gonzalo_03 (v2) (version 2) | ecosystem: Host-associated > Mammals > Digestive system >...
AGCAGTTCATCGGCGGCGGTGAGGAGAGCTACGGCTACCTGGCCGGCGACTTCGTCCGCGACAAGGACGCCGTCATCGCCACCAGCATGATCGCCGAGGCCACCACCTGGGCAGCAGAACAAGGCAAGACGCTCTACCAGCTGCTCATGGACATCTACAAGGAGTTCGGCCTCTACAAGGAAAAACTCGTCTCGTTAACTAAGAAAGGCATCAGCGGCACCGAGGAAATCAAGGCTTTGATGGCCAAGTTCCGCACCACGCCACCCACCGTCATCGCTGGCGAGAAAGTCATCGAAATCCGCGACTACAAGCTCCAAGAAGCCAAAGACTTGGCCACGGGGAAGGTCACGCCCATCACACTGCCCAAGAGCGACGTGCTGCAGTTCTTCACAGAGAGCGGCTCGAAGATCACCGTCCGTCCTTCGGGTACCGAGCCGAAGATCAAGTTCTACTTCAGCATGAAGGGTGACACGACGAATGGTCTCGAGGCCGCCATGAAGACCCTTGACGCCAAACTCGAGCAGGCCGCCAAGGAGTTGACTGAATGACGACTAACTATGCAAGGATAGAGCGGAAAAAAATAATTTTCCGCTTTTTTCTTGCACGTATTGAAAAAATATCTACTTTTGCACCCCGAATGATGGCGGGATAGCTCAGCAGGTTAGAGCGTCGGATTCATAACCCGGAGGTCTCGAGTTCAATTCTCGATCCCGCTACTAAATGAGAGCAAGGCCAAATCGGTCTTGTTCTTTTTTTGTCAAGTCATTGACTGTAAACCAACAAAATTGTTGCAATAACTGAAGCACTATGAAAAGAATTGCCTACTTCATCATGTTGCTGTTAGGCGTTTGCCTATTTGTGGCCTGCGGAGGAAGAAAATCGGCCGACACGAAGGAATCCGACACAGAAATGCTTATCGACACCTTTGATATACAACCAGAGCCAGTGCAACAAACGCCTCAGCATGTCGACGACTACCACGGCATCGTTCCTGCCTCAGTCGACACGATGCTCATGGTGATTGACCGTCAAGGCGAGGTGTTGGGCCGTTGGATCAGCACCAATGCCAGCACCTACACTGTCGAAATACAAGATGCAGTAGAGATCTCGAAAATCGGCAATAGAATCGTCACTTTCCGCGCCAAAGACGGCAAAGGCGTCCTTTATACCAAACGCACGCACGTCAACATCCGCCAGCAACCCGATTTGAATTCCATCGTGATTTGCCAAATCTCGAACGACAAAAACAGCGTTCCCGAGACTTATCCTTGCTTGGGAAAGACCGACGAATGGTTTAAAATCAACGTGAACGGCAGAATCGGCTACGTCCGCCACGACCTCGTGGAATGGGACGGCATGGATACTTTCTAAGCCCAAAGCAGCAAGCCGCTGCAAATAATCAATCCTGTTACGAACAAATCGATGATGCAGAAGCCCATGATGTCTTTTGCATTCAGCTTCGCTATGGCCAAAGCTGGCAAGGCCCAGAACGGCTGAATGAGGTTGGTCCAGGCGTCACCCCATGAAATGGCCATGCCCGTCAAGCCAGGCGCAACGCCCAAGGTCGCGCCCGCCGTGAACATGATCGGGGCTTGGATGGCCCAGTGACCACCGCCCGATGGCACGAACATATTCAGGATGGCCGCACAGAAGAAAGTAAACAAAGGATACGTCTTTGGCGTTGAGATGGATACGCAAGCATTGCTCACCACCTCGCCCAAGCATATACCCGAGGTACCTACGCCAGTGATGATGCCCATGATACCCGCATAAAACGGGAACTGCAACAGGATGCCTGCCGCACCACCCACCGACTTACCAAAGGCCCTGACGTACGCCAAAGGCGTGCCGTGCAATATGACACCCAAGAACAAAAACAGCATAATGACCGAGCCGAGGTCGAAAGTACCGCCTTTGAAGAACAGGTGAATGACCAGATACGAGAGGCCTAACAGGGCGATGATCCACGACAAGACACGGCTGTTTTCCAGCTTCTCGGCAGGCGTCGTGGCTTGAGGTGCCGCTTTGGCCTCTTCCTCGAACAACAGCGAAGGCTCGATGGTCACTACATGCTCTCCCTTGGGATGCATCAACGCATTGACCACCACGATGGCGACAATGACCACTGCCACCATGATGAGGTTTTGCGGCGCCAAGATGGTTTGTGAAATCGGGATAGGATCCACTAACGCGCCTTGCGTGACTTTCTCCAGATTGGAGGTCGATGTGGCCATTGTCAACGGGATGGAACCCGAGAGGCCAGCATGCCACACCACGAAACCACTATAGGCCGAGGCAATGAGCAGACGGTAGTCGACACCACGCAGCTTCTTGGCAATTTCCTTAGCAAAGATGACACCCACGATAAGTCCGAAGCCCCAGTTAAGCCAGCAGGCCAAAGCCGAGATGCCAGTCACCAAGGCGATGGCTCCGGCTGGCGTCTTAGGCAGACCCGCCAAGGCGCTGATGCCTTTCTTGATGGACGGTGCCGCCGCCAACGCCGAGCCTGTCACCAGCACCAAGGCCATCTGCATGGCAAATGCCAACAGCGACCACACGCCGTTGCCCCAGTGTTCGATGACCTCGATTGGTGTCTGCTTGCACACCGGCATGGCGATGATGAAGGCCACCATGGTCAGCACCACGGCGAAGATAAAAGGTTCGGGCAGGTATTTCTGGACGAGTTTTACGCAAAAACGGATGATCTTCTGAAACATATCAATGCTATTTATCAATTGTTTACGGACGCATGCGATGCGTCCTTACAGTATTCCACTTCTTCCAAGAACAAGGCATGGGCGGGCACGGAGGTTCCGGCTTCGCAGCGGTCCTTGCGTTCGATGACGGCACGGAACTCCTCCAAGGTCATGCGCCCCTTCCCTATCTCCAACAAGGTGCCGACAATGGCACGCACCATATTGCGCAAGAAACGGTCAGCCTTGACGCGAAACACCAACAAGCCATCCTGCTCAAACCATCGCGCCTCCATGATCTTGCAGTTGTTGGTCTTCACCTGGGTATGCACCTTCGAGAAGCTCGTAAAGTCCTCATATTCAAAGAGAATATCTGCGGCTTCCTGCATCTTAGCTATATCCAGGTCTCCATAAAGGAAGTAGGCGTCGTTGATGTGGAAGGGATTCTTTATGCGTGTGATGTAATAATGATAGGTGCGCGACACGGCGTCGAAGCGGGCATGCATGTCGGGAGCCACTTGCCAAATGCGGTAGATGACGATGTCATCAGGCAGGAAGGCATTCATCTGATGGGCCAGCGTCTCAGGCTCAGCGATTTCGTTTTCAACATCGAAATGGGCGTAGTAGTTGCGGGCGTGGACGCCCGTATCGGTGCGGCCGCAGCCCGTGATTGCCACCGTTTGTCCCAACTTGAGGCTCAGACATTGCTCCACCGTGGCCTGCACGCTCTCGGAGTGCGGCTGTATCTGGTAGCCATGATAGCAGCTGCCGTTGTAAGCCATGTGGATGAAATATCGTGGCATCGTTTCTTTTTGTGCCGCAAAAATACTTAATTTTGCGCTCCATTTGTAAGGCCATGAACATTTTGTACCAACTCAACGACGACGACTGTTTCTTTCCGCCTGCCGACCGTGCCAACAAGGACGGCTTGCTGGCCTTTGGTGGCGACCTCTCACCCCAGCGTCTCGTGGCGGCTTACACCAACGGCATCTTCCCCTGGTACAGCGAAGACGAGCCTCTGCTTTGGTGGTCGCTCGACCCACGATTAATCATCCGTCCCGGCGAGATGAAAGTCAGCAAGTCGCTGAAACATACTTTGAGAAAGGGGCAGTTTGAAGTCAGGATTGACACCAACTTCCGCGAGGTGATGTTGCATTGCGCCGAGACACCGCGCAAAGACCAAGACGGCACGTGGATACAAGACGAGATGGTGGAAGCCTATTGCGAACTACATGACCTAGGCATCGCCCACTCCTTCGAGAGCTATTTGGACGGCGAGTTGGTCGGAGGGCTGTATGGCATCGCCATCGGCAAGGTGTTCTTCGGCGAGTCGATGTTTCACACTGTCACCGACGCTTCCAAAGTGGCCTTTTACCATCTGCACCAGTTCCTTCAAGAGCACGGCTTCAAGCTCATTGACTGCCAGCAAGAAACAAGCCACTTGATGAGCTTGGGAGCATACACTATTCCTCGTAGTGAATTCCTCGAAGAGCTCAAGACTTTGACGCAAGAAGCCTCATGGAACGGCAACTGGGGAACGGGTGAATGCGAGAAGTTGTACCTCTACTTCCACCAACCCGAAAAGTTGCATTTCAGGACCTACAACATGGACGAGGACGTCTCCTTATCCGATGATTGACAGGGCTTTACCCCTCCGTCTCTCGTTTTTCGACTTTTTTCCTTGATATTTGGCGAAAATTGGCTAATTTTGCACCGATATTTTGGGCATGACTCCCCGTCGTGCTCATATTGTTTCATCAAAATCATCTTTATGGATTCCCGACGAATCAACGTTAGTGTTAACTCAGAAATTGGTAAACTCCAACATGTTCTGATTCATACCCCAGGCCCGGAACTGGAAAAAATAACCCCCGAAAACGCACATTCTTACCTGTTCAGCGACATCCTCAATATGCAGGTCGCACAAAAAGAATACGGTTACTTCAAAAAAGTTTTGCAAAAGGCGACAGAAGTCCACGAAATCGGCGACCTCCTGACGGACATCCTGAAGTCCGACAACGTCAAATTCAGCCTCGTCGACAGGGTCTGCAAGGCCGAAAACAAAGGCTTCTTGGCCGAATACCTGAAGTCGTTGCCCGCTGAAGAGCTTTCATGCAAGCTCATCGAAGGCCTCTTTCTCGACGATGTCACTTATATCAATAATGAGAAGGCCGCACTGACGCCGGTGCCCAACCTTTTCTTCATGCGCGACGCTTCGTTCACCATGTTCGACAACATCATGATCAGCAACATGGCCACGACGGTGCGCGCCCGCGAGTGCATGATCCTCGACACCATCTATAACCTCCACCCCATGTTTGAGACCAAAGTCATCAACCCGGTGATGAGCTATGAGACCCATGGCATCGGCACCGTGGAAGGCGGCGACGTGGAGATCATCCGCGACGACGTGGTCATCTGCGGCTTGGGCGCACGTACCAACATGCACGGTGTGGAAGCCCTTGTGGAGCATCTGAAGACCAAACCCGGCGTGAAGCATCTTATCTTCCAAGAGTTGCCCCTCACGCCCGACTCCTTCATCCACCTCGACATGGTGTTCACCATGCTGGATGTCGACAAGTGCATGGTCTACAAGCCCGTCATCATGAACCCTGCCTTCAAGACCTTCCACATCACCATCGACGGACAAAAAGCCCTCGGCGCCGAAGCTCCTGACCTGCTGTCTGCCCTCAAGGACGTCGGCCTCGACCTCGAGCCTGTGTATTGCGGCAATGGCGACGACACCTTCGCTGCCCGCGAGCAATGGCACAGCGGCTGCAACTTCTTCTGCGTCGCCCCCGGACAGTTCCTCGGCTACGGCCGCAACCAACGCACGCTGCAAGCCTTGAACAACGCTGGCTTCAACGTGGTGACGGCTGCCGATGTGGTCAACAACAGATGGGACCTCGGTAACGGCAAGAAATGCATTGTGGCCTTCGAAGGCAACGAGCTCTCTCGCGGTGGCGGCGGTGCCCGCTGCATGACGATGCCGGTACAGCGAATGCCTGTGGAATGGTAAGAAACGAAAAAGGCGCTCAACCGAGCGCCTTTTTTCATTCTATCTCTACTTCATCCACCATAATCCAAGCCTTCTGACCAGAGTAAGGATGCCATTGCGGCAAGACGCCTTGGTTTTCCACTTTGACGCGGATAAATTTGGCCTGTTTCTCGTTGACGATGGCTCGTGCCTCGACCCTACCCATGCCAGCCATTGGGTCGGAAAGGTCATAGACGGGCAGCATAGCCACTTTCCACTCGGTGAATTCCTTGCCGTCTTTAGAGAAACTCACCAACACGCCTTTAGGCCATACCACCCAGTCGTTAGGCTCGTGGCAAATTCCGACTTTCACCATGCTGATGTCGGTCGGAACCGCCAGTTCGATGGTGGCTTCCATATCGTCACCCTCAAAGCCGAGCCAGTCGTTGTGATAGTCGCCAGGAGCGCCTTTCTTGCCGTCCATGAGGGCGATGTCGGCCTCCTTGCCGTAACGCTCCGAAGGTGGAGTGACAAATGTGGTGTTCTTGATATTTAGACGATTGAAATGTCGTATAGCCACATACGAAGGAAGCATTCCCTTCTTGAAAGCCTTGGCCTTTATGGTGCAAGTGCTGATGATGACGAACGACTGCTTAAACACAGGCGACTTCATCGTGGGCTCGCTGCCGTCGGTAGTATAATGGACTTCAGCCTCGGGGTCGGCACAAGTGATGGAAATCGTCAACGGGCGGTTGAACATGCGGAAGTCCTCCTTCCCCGCCATCGTCGCCTTGATTTCGGGCAACGGCACCATCAAAGAATCCGCAACCGGCAGTTGGTAACGAGTAAACTCGATTGGGTCTTGCGTCTTGTCGAAGGCACGGAGCAACACCGTGTATTCATACACCTTGTTGCCAAGCACAAACTTCTCATCCACGCCTGGGCCGCAGGTAGCCGTTCCGATGGGGGCTTGTTTGTAGTCCACATTGACGGTCAAATAATCCTTGGGTTCCAGCTGGTTGATACGACGTGCGGCAGTAAGGTTGTCGTCATCGTAATTATATGTACTGAAGTTAAAAGGCTCGTGCATGGTAAGGAACAGGCCAGCATTTGACTTGTCGCTCGTAAGCGCCATCCATCTCGTGTTGGAATGGTTGCCATTGTCCTGCGGCACCACATGTTGCTCAAACAAGTCCAAGGCGTTCACTTTGTACATGCCCATCTTGCCCGAGGCATTGCGATCGGGATAGTTTTCCGTGTCCTTGCCGAAATATGTTAGATTTCTAAAATCCATAGGCATTCTGAACTGCATCCCGACTTTAGGAAGCGAGGTCACGCTTTCCATCGGGGCAACGCGATTGATGATGCTGACATTCCCATCACCATCAACAAGATACACCTTGTTTACCACCATTTGCAGTTTGTCGGAAGCATCGTAATACTCAACACAAGTACTGACAGCAACTGTATTGTCATCCTGACGCTCAAAATGCAAGCCTCCGGTCTTGGCTGTCAGATGCTGCAATCCAGCTTTCTTCCATCTGGGCAAGGCCCATGAGTCAACCTCATCGTTCAAGGTAGGCGCGCACCAGAAATTGTCCCGAAGTTCACCTTTCAGCAATTCCTCGCCTTTGAAAACATACGAATTGAGAGCACCCGTCGCCTTGTCGAATGTCACAGTGAAGTCTTCATTGTACACCGAATTGTTATTGAACCGTACCGGATTCTCCTCCGACAGAGGCTCCAATGGTGCCGATGGCCAATCCAACTTGAATTCGTCGTAGGCAATTTCTGTTCCTGCGGGCATAAAAGGCTGGTCTTCTTTCAGTCTCACCGAGAAACGCACAAAGAACTCCTCTCCGGGATGGCCATAGATGCGCAGACGTTGAATCTTGATGCTTTGCGATTCGTAGGGTTTGAGGTCAAGCACAAACTTCTCTTTCAGCAGTTCCCTTTCGGCGGAGAAAATGGTATAGTCACAGTCGTAGGCTGAAGCATCGGTGAACGCATTCCAGTTCTTCACTTCAAACTCACCCGTCTTCAAGTCAACGGCTTTGAACTTGACGGGCTGATATACCTTTTTCACCTCGGCTGCATGATGGTGAGGTGTGCGATCGCTGCCAACCACGCCGTTGGCGCAGAAGGCATCGTCATCGCCCACACCGTATGCATGGCCGAAATCCCCACCAACAGCATACCAGTCGACATCTTTTTCGTCATCGTGAACAATGAAACTCTGGTCGACCCAGTCCCAGATGCAGCCGCCTTGCAGTTGCTCGTTGGCCTCAATCACATCCCAATAGTCCTGCAAGCCGCCCATGCTGTTGCCCATGGCATGGCAGTATTCCACCATGATAAACGGACGATGACGACTGCTATCAAGTTCTTCATCCACAAAGCGTTGCAGATACTTCGGACTGGCATACATCAGGCCGATGACGTCGGTGTTGCGGTCGTAAATAGCTCTCTCGTAGGTCACGGGGCGAGATTGGTCACGTTGCTTCATCCAGTCATAGGTGTATTCAAAGTTAACGCCGTTGCCGCACTCGTTGCCCATCGACCACATGATAATCGAGGGATGGTTCTTGTCGCGTTCCAACATATTGCGGTTGCGCGACCAAATCATGTCTCGATATTGCGGGTCTTTGGCGAGGCTCTTTTCGCCATAACCTTGGGCATGGGATTCACAGTTGGCCTCATCCCAAACGTAGAGTCCATATTTGTCGCAGAGTTCATACCAATATGGGTCATCGGGATAATGACAGGTTCGCACCGTGTTGATGTTCATCTGTTTCATCATGGCGATATCCTTTTCCATCGACTCACGACTGATGACATGACCCGTGTAGGGGTCGTGCTCGTGACGGTTTACGCCTTTAATCAATACATACTGCCCGTTGATGAGCAACTTACCATCTTTAATTTCCGAGGTGCGGAAGCCGAAAGACGCATTAAGCCGTTCTATGGTCTTGGCCTTTTTGTCCATCAGGGAGATTCTCAACTGGTATAAGTTGGGGTTTTCTGCCGACCATGGCAGCACCTTCCCTATCTCCTTGCTATCGACCGACAACTCCACATCAGCATAATTATAGCCGTCTTCCGCCTGCGTAAAGGTCAACTCATCGAGGGCCTTGGTAACCGTGAACAGGATGTTCTCAGGGTAACTCTGAACCTCACGCCCCTCGTATGCTCCGACAATTAAAGTGCTTTTCTTCTGAATCTTATTGGTGTTGCTTTGCAATTTGACCTTAACGGCGAAGGTGCCGTTTTGATAGCTTTGGTCCAAGCCCGCTTGGATTTCATAGTCGTAGATATTCAATTTCGGTTTGGAATACAACATCACATCACGTTCAATGCCGCTGATGCGCCAGAAGTCCTGGCACTCAAAGTAAGAGCCGTTAGAGAAACGATACACCTTCACCGCCAACGTGTTCTTCCCGACTTTAACGTAAGGCGTAAGGTCAAACTCAGCATTGGTCTTGGCATCCTCGGTGTAGCCAACAAACTGTCCGTTCACCCAGACATAATAGGCCGACTTCACCGCACCGAAATTGATAAACGTCAGGCGGTCTTTCCAAGTTTCAGGAAGATTAAACTCCGTCAGGTAGCAACCCACAGGATTATCCTTCGTCGGGGCCAAAGGCGGCTCATTGGGACGAAACTCGTTATCAACATTGACGTAAACAGGCACGCCATAGCCGTTAAGTTCCCAGTTGGCCGGCACTTTGATGGTCTTCCAACTAGAGGCATCATAGCCTTCCTTGTAGAAATCGGCTGGTGCCTTCGAGGGTGAATCGACCCATTGGAATTTCCAGTTGCCGTTGAGGCATTGTAACCATTGTTCACCGACAGGCACGACATTCGTCCGCGGATACAATCGGTTGATCTCATACACGCTGACATCGTTCCAAGCATTGACCTCGGCTTCGGTTTGGGCGAGGAGGCTAATTGCTGTCAGCAAGCCGACAATCAGTATGGACAGTTTACGCATGACATCAAGGTTTTACGTCTTGCATCATCTTCTCCCTATCGGCATCGGGGATGCGTTCCGACTTGTTCGTCTCTCGGTTGAAATACACCACCACGGCATGGCACTGGGTCTTGATTTCGCCCGTCTTGCTGTCGCGCAGGAGCTGCTCCATCTTGAAACTGGAGTTGCCTATCTCGATAACGCGGCTCTCACAAACGATGGCATCGTGAAACAGCACCGGTTTGCGGAAGTCCAAGTCCACGTGGACGAGAACATATTTGAAGGTCAGCCAGTCGATTTTAGTATTAAAGGTATGCTCGAAATAAAGGCTTCGACCCATGTCGAAAAAGTTACACTGCACCCCGTTGTTGACGTGATTATAAGGGTCGAGGTCGCTCATGCGGATTTGTATCGGGCAAGAGTACATTAGTGTAGAGTTTAGGGGTTAGAGTTTAGAGTCAGTGGAAGGTTGAGAGGTGAGAGTTAAAAGTCGGGAGTGAAATGCGGAATCGGCTGCAGCTTGAACAAATTCGTCACATGCTTATGGTCGATGCGAGCCTTGGTCTCGGGATTGTCACAAACGCCGGTACGGATGTATTTGTCCAACACGGCATAAGTAAAGCCGAGGTTGTCCTCGTCACTCTTGTTGGTGAGACCATCCGATGGGGTCTTCTCCACCAATTCGATAGGCAGACCAAGTTCTTTCCCTATCGCCTTGACTTCCTGCACGGTGAGACCGCCCAGAGGCGAGAAGTCGCCGGCGGCATCGCCGTAGCGCGTCGAGTAGCCGACCCAGTCCTCGGAGAGGTTGCAGGTGTTGGCCACACGGCCGTTCATCGACTGCGAGACGGCATAGAGCGTGCTCATGCGCAGGCGTGGCGGCAGGTTGATGGTGGTCTGGCGGCTGACTTCGGCATCCAAGGTACCGAGTTGCTCGCGCAATGCTTCAATCAAAGTGTTATAGGTGTCGCCGATGTTGACGCAGCAATGGCGGATGCCGAGGTGGTTGATGAGCTTCATGCTGTCATCGATGTCGGGCTGGACACCATTGGGCATGGTCACGCCGATGACACGGTCCACGCCAAGGGCCTCGACACAGAGACCAGCGACGACGCTGCTGTCCTTGCCGCCCGAGATACCGATGACGGCGTTGCAGCCTTTTCCGTTCTCTTCAAACCAGTCGCGGATCCATTGGACGACCTGGTCTTTTACTTGTTTTGCGTTGAATTCCATATTCAAGATTTAAGATTTAAAATACAAAATTACATAAAACTGCTGCCACCGATGAACTGACGCAACATAGACGTGGCCGGAATCTCCTTGTCGGAGACGGGCGTGAAATAATGCAGGAAACGCAACAGACGGTGCGCCTCGGTGTATTCGGGGCTGTTGTTGGGCACCGTGGCCAAGATGCTCTCGGCGTGGTTACGCATGACGGCGAACTCCAGGAGATATGCTGAGTTAAACATCACATCTGCGTTCTCCTGATAGGGGTTGATCCACTTCTCTTCGGCGGCACGCACGCTGGCCCACTGGCTGATGGTCTGACGCGCCGTGAACGCTCCTTTGTTATAGTCACGCACGATACGGCGCAACAAACGGTTGTCGTCAGGAGGAATAATGTTATGGTCGTCCAAACCCGTGCAAGTCAAGGTGGAGATGAAGATGCGGAACTTGGCCGACTCTGGGATTCGTTTGGTGAGCATGGGATTCAAGGCATGGATGCCTTCCAGCAGCAGTACACAGCCTTCTTTCAGCTGTAGTTTCTTGCCGTTGTATTCACGGATACCCGTAACGAAATTATACTCAGGCACTTCGATTTCCTCGCCGTTCAGTAAGGCTAGCAGGTCGCGTTCCAAGGCGGCATGGTCAACGGTGTCGAAGTTATCGAAGTCATAAGTGCCATCAGGCAGCTTGGGGGTGTCCACACGGTTGACGAAATAGTCATCCGTAGAGAACGAAATCGGCTTCAAACCACAGGCCTTCAACTGGATGCTGACACGGCTGCAGAAGGTGGTCTTGCCGCTGCTGCTGGGTCCGGTAATCAGTACCAAGCGCACAGGGTTTTCGCTATGATAACGTCTGTCGATTTCCTCGGCAATCTGGACAATTTTCTTCTCCTGCAAGGCCTCAGCCACCTGCACCAACTCCCTCGCCATCCCGTTTGCGCAGGCGTGGTTGACGTCGCCCACGTTGCTGAGTCCCATAATGTTGTTCCACCTCAGGCTCTCCGAAAATACCTCGAAAGTCTTGGGCTGGTCTTCCATCTCGGCCAAACGGTCGGGATGGTCGCGGTCAGGAATGCGCATTAGGATGCCGTCGCGATAGGCTTCGATGTCCCAGATATTCAAGTAGCCCGTGGACGGCACCAAACGACCATAATAATAGTCAGGTGTGCCATCTAAAGTATAGTAATCCGTATAGGCTTTTCCGCTGGTTTCCAGCAATTTAACCTTATCCATTTGACCCATTTTGCCAAACATCTTCACGGCTTCTTCGACACGTGCCTCATGGCGGTGAAAAGGCAGATCGTCGGCCACGATGGCCCGCATCCTCACCCTAAGGGCGGCTACGTCATTAGTGTCAAGTATCTTGTCGTCGCTCTTTTTGATGCGGCAGAAACAGCCCTTGGAGATGGGATGTTCCATGCTGAGCTTGCTGCCTGGGAAGAGGTCTTGAGCGGCCTTGTAAAGCAAGAAGGCCAACGACCTGAAATACACCAGTCGAGCGGTGTGATGCGTGAGGTCGAGGAACTCAACATCGCGGCTGTTGTAGACGCGGAACTTCAGTCCCTGAGACACGTTGTTGACTTTAGCCGAAACGATAGGATATGGCTTGTCGAAGTCAAACTCAGGCAGCATCTCGAGCAAGGTCATCCCTTCCTTGAACTCCTTGGTAGTCTTAGTGTTAATGCAATATACTTGAAGCATAATGGCAAATAGGTTGTTTTATTCGATTTCTTGGTTTTGGATGCGGTTGATGGCGTCGATGGCCAGACTATAGTTGGGCTGAATCTTCAGCACTTCCTTGTAGATATCCATGGCTTGAGCATAGTCGCCCATTTGTTCCAGCACACGGCCTTTGTTATACTTGGCATCGAGGTAGTCGGGCTTGATGGCGAGCGTCTGGTTGAAATAGTCTAGCGCCGCTTGGTTGTACTCGAGGTACACGTAGTTGACATAGCCCTTGTTGTAGAGAACGATGTAGTTGTCAGGACTTTGCATCAGCAGGGTGTCATAATGTGCCAAAGCCTCTTCCGACTCGCCGTGGCTTTGCAGGTATAATGCCAACTCATAGCGTGCCGTGGGTATATCGGGGAACTGATGCTGCGCCTTACGCAGATAATCCATGGTGTAAGGCGGTTGCTGAGCGACATAGATACGGCTGATCTGCTCCACGGGGTCATAGAAGTTCGCATCCTGCTCCGATGCCAGCTGGAAGTTCTTTAATGCGCTCACCGTATCTTGTTTGGCGGCCATGTAGCACATGCCCTTCACAAAATATGCGCGAGGGTTGTACGACGAAAGGCCCAAGGCCTTGTCGACATAGCCTATGGCGAGGTTGAAGTTCTGTTGCAAGAGGTTGAGCTCGGCTAGTTTTACTAGCGGACGCGCATCCAAGGTGTTGATTTCCGATGCCCTGTTGAGCGTCGAGGCGATGTTGTCCTGGTCGCCCAAGGCATAATACACGTCGGCGAGCAAGAGGTAGGTGTCGACGTTGTTCGGGTCGAGTTGCAACGCCTTGTTGATGTCAATCATCGCCTGCCCTATCTGCTCGTTGGCGAAATAGGCCTTGGCGCGATTTACGTAGAGGTGCGCATCGGTGCTGTCCATGGCGATGGAGTCAGAGAGCAATTGTATGGCCTCGGTGAGTGTGACGGGAGCCGCGGGCTCTTGCGTAGTATTGTTTGTCTCAGGTTTCGGCGTGTTGTTGCAGGCGAAGAAGGCGAGCAGCAGGCCGAGGAAAAGGAGGATTTTCTTCATTTTTTAAGTTTTGGGCTTTTCTCCCCGCCTCGCGAGGCGGGGAGAAAAACAGGTTCATTCGTCACTCTTCTCCAACGCCTCGAAGATCTTGGCAGAGAGTTCGTCGGCCAGTTCGGGGTTGTCTTCGATGAGTTTCTTGACGGCGTCGCGGCCTTGGGCGAGTTTCGATTCGCCGTAGCTAAACCACGAGCCGCTCTTCTTGATGATGCCCATCTCCACGCCGAGGTCGACAATCTCGCCGGAACGCGAGATACCCTCGCCATAGAGGATGTCGAACTCGGCCTTGCGGAACGGCGGGGCCACCTTGTTCTTGACGACCTTCACCTTGACGCGGCTACCCATGACATTCTCGCCGTCCTTGATCTGACTGATCTTACGGATGTCGATACGCACGGAGCTGTAGAACTTCAAGGCGTTGCCGCCAGTAGTGGTCTCGGGGTTGCCGAACATCACGCCGATCTTCTCGCGCAGCTGGTTGATGAAGATGCAGACGCAGCCCGTCTTGTTGATGGTGGCGGTGAGCTTACGCATGGCCTGGCTCATCAGTCGGGCCTGGAGGCCCATCTTGCTGTCGCCCATCTCGCCTTCGATTTCGCTCTTGGGCGTAAGGGCCGCGACGGAGTCGACGACGATGACATCGATGGCGCCGGAACGGATGAGGTTCTCAGCGATTTCAAGGGCTTGCTCGCCGTAGTCGGGTTGTGAGATGAGGAGGTTCTCCACGTCTACGCCGAGTTTGGCGGCATAGAAGCGGTCGAAGGCATGCTCAGCGTCAATGAAGGCGGCAATGCCACCCTTCTTCTGGGCCTCGGCCACCACATGGAGGGCCAGTGTCGTCTTACCCGAGCTCTCGGGACCGTAGATTTCGATGATACGGCCTTTCGGCAGACCGCCCACGCCGAGGGCGTAGTCCAGGCCGATGGAGCCGGTGGAGATGCTCTCCATCTTCTCGGCCTCGGCACCCAGGCGCATGATGCTTCCCTTGCCAAAGCTCTTCTCGATGTTACCTAACGTGGCTTCCAAAGCCTTCAGTTTCTCCTGCTTCAGTTTTGCAGCTTCTTCTTGTGTTTTTTCTGTAGTCATGATTGTGGGGTTTTTAATTAGTTAGTATTTAAGAATTAAGATTTAAACATTCGTTTCGCACGATTCATTTATAAGGGACAAAGATAGTAATTTTTGACATGGTGATGTTGTTTTGCGATGAATTAATTTTCATGCTGCAAAGTAACGAAACTTGTCAAGAAAAAGCCGTTGATTAAACGTTTGTAGTCGACTGTAGTCGTTTGTTGTCGTTTGCTGTCGGATAGATTATTGATTTTCAGGATATAGAGAAATCATATCCTCTTCCTCCCCCAGTCCGCCTTCCAGATGTAAACCAACGAAATCAGGCCGATGAGGATGTTGTATACCCACTCGGCGGTCCAGACGCCAGCGATGGTGGAGGTCTTCGACATCAGGTAGACATAGACGATGTAAATGATGAGGATGCCGAACTCCAAGGCCATGGCAGCCGTGGTGTTGCCAGTGCCTGAGACGGCCTCAAAGAAGGTCATGGAGAAGGCGCCCAACAGCGTGGCGACACAAATCACATAGACCGAAGGCACTGCCGCCTGCGCCAAAGCCAAGTCGTCGGTGTAGATCTGAAGCACCAATTGCGGGATGACCGCCACCACCGCGACCAGTACTACCGAGCACAAGAAGCTGTTTTTCACCACCTTCCATATAGTCGACATCACCTCGGTGCTCTTACCCTCTCCGATGATGCGACTTGTCAAGGTGTTAGCGGTCGAGGCGAAGGCGATGCCAGGGATGATGAGAATCATATAGGTGCTGCGCACCACCGACGAGACACCGATGGCCGTCTCCCCCATCTTCTCAATCATGACAAAGAAGATGAACCAGGCACCGAACGAGAACAGGCGTTGTATCATGCTCGGGAAGGCCACCTTGAGGATGTTGCCCAGCATCTGCGGCTCCATCTTGTGCCAACGGAACATGCCGTATTCCTCGTGCGGTATCTTGACGTAGGTAAAGATCCAGAAGAAGCAGAACGCCGTGATTTCTGCCAGCAACGAGGCCAAGGCCGCACCGCCGATGCCCATCTCGGGCAGTCCCGCATTGCCGAAGATCAAGGCCCAGTCGAATAAGATGTTGACCACCGCCATGATGAGGGTCGAATAGGTGATGACGCGCGTGCTGCTGATGCCGACATAAAAGGAGCGGAACAGGAAGTTGAACACCACGAAGAAGATGCCGAACTGTCTGATACGCAAGTACTCGTCCGCCGCCACGTAAATGTTCTCCGACTCAATGATGACATGCAACAGCTTGTGGCTGAAGAAAAACAGGATGCAGAACAGCAAGATGCCCAAACCCAGCACAAACGTGGCGCCATGCTGAAACACCACGCCGATGCGCTTGTAGTCGCCCTCGCCATAACGCCTTGCGATAAAGATCTGTATGCCCACGGCAAAGCCCATCGCCAAGGTGGTGAAGACGAAGTAATACAAGCCTGCCATCATGGAGCCACTCAACTCGTTGGCGCCGAGATGACCCAAGAAAGCGGTGTCGGTGAAGGTGATAATGGTCTGCGCCAGATTACCCAACATGATGGGGTACGCGATGCGCCAGATCTCCTTGTTCGATATGGATGTTTTTAACATACTAATAATCAACAAATTGAATACTACAACCCAACTCCTCTATTCTATAACAAAACGCTTGATCCTGCTTTTCCCGTCGGCATACACCCTGATGATATAGACGTCGCCGGGCATCGACGGCAGGCTGATTTCAGTCAAGCCCCGCTCCCACTGCCCACGCTGCACGAGTTGTCCCATTTCATTGAAGATCTCATAACGCCCCGAGACGTCTTGCAGACCCTCAAAATGCAGAAAATCCCTCGTGGGATTAGGATAGAGCTCAAAGGTCAAGCCAGGCGTCGCTTCGGGCAGGGCGTCGGGGTCCAAGGGGGCTAGATACTCCGACAAGTCGAGTTTATGGAACTTGGCGGCGATGCTGACGCCGTACTGCGAGATGTATTCGTTGGTCAGATAGAAATGCCATGCGCCGCGATGCGCGATGGCCTCCACCTGATGGAACGGCAGGTTCAGACTCATCTTCCGTTTGTTGCCCGAGAAGAAATCATTGCCTTGGTAGTCATACAGCAGCACCACAAAAGGCTGTAACATAGAGCTGTAGCCACACAACACAACCTGTCGGTATTCAGGGAGATAACACGCCGAGGTCACCAAGCCGTCGACGTCATACTCGGCTTTACGTTGGGCAACATGCGTACCTGGGGTCTTGGGCATCGCATACAATGTCGTGTGCTGCGTGGTCCATTGCTTGGTAAAGATGTATATGCTGTCGCCGACGACGATAAATGCTTCGCCGTCGAAATCGGTGGTGTTGTTGGTGCAAGCAGAGAAGTCCGTCTGGTCGGCATACGAGAACCAGATTGTGTCAATCACAGGGTTTTCAGTATGAAACAACGATTTCAGGATGCATAGAAAATGCAGGTCGGTCCTGTTGCCGGAGACGTTGTTGCCCATGTCGCCGAGGTAGACGTAAAGGTCGTCTTGGTCACACTCCTCGACATCCTGATACGGAATGCCCGCAAAGTAGAGCTGCTCGATGATGTGGGCGTCGGTGGTGTCGATTTGGTAAAGGCTTTGGTCGTAATGGTCGTTGTGGGTGAACAGCATGTTGTCGAAAAACACCATGCCCGAGGTGCCGTTCAGCGTTTCGTCAAGATTCGTTGAAAAATAAGGCGAGACGGCAATGGGGGTATAAAAGCAGCTGCCGTCGTTCACCGTGGCGTTGGGGTTATAGTTGAGCGCCCTCGGGTCAGTGCAGCCACACTCCTGCGCATAAGCCCTCACCATGCCAAGGCACAGCATCAGGCAAACGAACAGCCTTTCGATTCTATGGCACAATATACGATTCATTCACAACGAATTAAACTATTTCGCGCGAAGCGCAGCATAGGCCTTACCAAGATGCTCCGTGATATCGGAAGCAATCAAGGCCTCCTGCCCTACCTCTTCGGCGGCGAGGTCGCCGGCGAGGCCGTGGAGATAGACACCCAGCACGGCGGCTTCCTCGGGCGAATAGCGTTGCGCCAAGAGCGAGAGGATGATGCCTGTCAGCACGTCGCCGCTGCCTGCCGTGGCCATGCCGGGGTTGCCCGTGGTGTTGAAGAAGATGGTGCCGTTGGGCATCGCGACGGTGGTGTGTGCACCTTTCACGATGACGACAAGGTTGTATTTAGTCGCCAGTTCGCGCTGCTTCTCAAGACGCTCGAACGAGGTCGAGGTCTTCCCCACCAATCGTTCAAACTCCTTCGGATGCGGCGTCAGGATGGTCTTGGCGGGCAGGAACGGCAGCCATGTCGGGTTGTCGGAAAGGATATTCAAGGCGTCGGCATCCATGACGAGCGGCACCTGTACCTCTTGGATGAGGCATTTCAAGGCGCATTCGGTGTCGTCGGCCTTGCCCAAGCCCGGACCCACGCCCACGGCGGTGAAAGCATCCAGATGCCCAAACATCGAGAAGCAGGTCTCTGACTCGTCTGGGTCGATCATCGCCTCGGGGATGGCGGTCTGCAAAGGCAGTTGGGCCATCTTGGGCAGGTGTACACTCAGTAGGCCGACACCCGTGCGCAGACAGGCCTTCGCGCCGAGCAAGGCTGCGCCCGTCTTGCCTTCGGAACCAGCGATGAGCAGGGCGTGACCGTATGTGCCCTTGTGGGAGTATTTCGTGCGGTTGTGCAGGATAGGCTTCACCATCGATTTCACCGTCAGCAGGTTGTGGGTCTCCACCTCTTCCAGATAGCGCGGGTGCAGACCGATATCCAATACCTCGAAGCGACCCACATAGGGATCATTCTCAGGCAGCAGGAAAGCCAGCTTGGGGTTTTGGAAGGTCAGCGTGTAGTCGGCCTTGAAGATGAAGCCCAAGGCGCTGGGCTGGTCGGCGAAAAGGCCCGAGGGGATGTCGATGGCGACGCGGATAGCCTTGGTCTGGTTGAGGTAAGCGATCAGGTCGGCGGTCATGCCCTGCGGCGGACGGTTGAGGCCTGAGCCGAAGATGGCGTCGACCACCACGTCGTTGGCGTCGACTTTCGGGAAGTCGTCCTCGCTAAGGATGTCGAACATCGGCACCTGGGTCTCGTTCATCAGGCGGTAGTAGTTCACCTCGCAGTCGTGGCTCATTTGGTCGGCACAGCGCACCATAAACACCTGCGGGACAATCTCTTGCTCGTTGAGCAGTCGAGCCACCACGAGGCCGTCGCCGCCGTTGTTGCCCATGCCGCAGAAGATCTTGATGGTCTTCTCGCGCGACGAACGGCGGTAGAGCCATTCGAAGACCTTGGTGGCGGCGCGTTCCATCAGGTCAATGGACTCGATGGGTTCGTGCTCAATCGTATAGCGGTCGGCTTCTCTTATTTGTTCTACTGAGAGGATTTTCATGGTTTGCTTATTTTAACCTGCCTTCCTTTGTCCTCATTGCGGGCTTGACTCGCAATCTCCTGTGCTATAGGTTCATCCTTTTGCTCAGGAGATGGCGGATGTTCCTCCGCCATGAGGTCAAGGAGGAGGTTATGTTCTATTATTCAGTTCTTCTTCCAATTGTTCCTTGGATTTAAACAACACCCCTGTGATTCCCAATACATTAGCAGCGGCGACATTATTAGGGTTGTCGTCGATAAACGCCGTCTCCTCAGCCTTGATGCCAAAGCGTTGCAAGGCCAGTTGGAAAATCCTCGGGTCGGGCTTCATCACCTTCTCGATGCCCGAAATCACCATGTCCTCCATGAGGTTGAGAACGGGATAGACATGCCGCACCAAGGCAAAGGTCTCCTCCGACCAATTGGACAGCCCGAACACACGGAAGCCTTTGGCTTTCAGTTCCTTGACATACTCCTCCATGCCTGCAATCTGTCCACCCATCATCTTCATGAACTCGCCGTAATACATCTCGATCTCCTTCTTCCACTCGGGATGCTCTGCGATTAGCTCCGCCGTTCCTTCCGCAACGGGTTTGCCGTTGTCGTGCTGGGCGTTCCACTCATAGGTACAGACGTTCGTGAGGAACCATTCAGCCTTGTCTTTGTCGCCGAAATACGGATCATAAAGATAATGCGGGTCCCAGTCGAGGAGCACGCCACCATAGTCGAATATTAAATTCTTGATCATTAGAGTATTCTTTAATTGCTGCAAAAATAACAAAACAATTCCAATTTTTTTTTATTTTTGCCACAATTATTCATCAATAGGTTACCCTATATTCATCTAATCCAAACCATCATGAAAAAACTCATACTCGCCAGCCTCATCATGGCAATTGGGCTATCCCTTTATGCCCAAGACAAGTACACCGTAATCAAATCAAACCTACCCGAAAAGTCATGGCTCACCCCTTTGGTCGGCAAATACGGGATGGACTTCATCTACATCCAAGACACCGACAAGCCCAAACACGGCAATTCCAATGACGTCATCCTCTGCTTCGACAAACAAGGGAAACCTATCAGGGAGATTTCCGTTGTTCATCCCAAGATGGAGTTCCTCGGTGTTTTTGAAGGATCGGACGCCTTGAAAGTCGTTTTCCACAAGGAGGAACGCAAAACCGACTCCGTCATCATCGCCTCCGTCAACAAAGACCAAGACAACTACAGTTGGGCACCACAAGCGGTTTCGGGATGTCGCTCAAAAGAAGTCGACGAGACCATATTTAAGGTCTCCCCCGACGGGAAAAAGTTCCTCATCTGCAGATACCTGGGAAACAAAAAGAAAAAGAAACTGGATATCGACATCATGGTTTTCAACGAAAACGGTAGCCTTGACCACACAAAACAGTTTGAGTCATCATACGACGAAAAACACCGCAACAAAGGCCTAAGGTCTTATGTAGCCAACGACGGAGCCGTATATGTTTCCTACACCACTTACCGATCTGACCTATCCAACGAAGACAGATACACCTATCTCTACTACATCAACCGAGACGAGCTGTTGAGCCACAAGTTCGAGGAGTTTTTCCCATACCAAGGCGTTGTCACACATCGAGGCGACTTTATGATACTCAAGACTTCCAAGGACCACTCTTGGGTTTTGGGATTCAACATGGCAAAAAAAGAGTTCTTTTATGATGAAAGCTCGATGCCTGAAGGCATGGTCGACAACAGTTGGATGAATTCCGTTTGCTCCATAAAAGGGAGACCTTACATAACAGGCACTTTCACCTACCCGATAGGCGATGCCTCTGCCACTATGATGTGCGAATGGGCCAAAAATGAAAGAGATGCTGTCCCGGAGACAAAAACGAGTACCTACAAAGACAAGAACGGAAACACCAGGACCCAAACCTCTACTGAGTACAAAGTCGTCTTGTCCATTGATTTTAGAGGCAACATCACAAGCGTCAGCTATAACATGGAAGAAGAAACCTTCGTCCACGACACCATCTTTAAAAGACAAAGGAGGTCGCTGAATCACGCCTATAACCTTGAACGTTTCGACCAACTGTCGTACCGGGCTTTCCAGCAAGGCAACGAGGTACGCGTGTATTACGTCGACAGCGACGAAAACTATAAAGACGATGGCACCGAGGGCCTTTTCGGCAGGTTCACCTTCCGTCAAGACAACCCATGCTGGGCTACGGCTACCCTCGGCCCTGACGGAATGTTTTCACCCAGAAAAATGGTTGCCAAATTCACCGACGAATTTGTTCTGAACAAAGTCCTCATAGGCTACGACAACTATTGGATTATCAAGGTCGACAGCGACTCAAAAAAGCAGTATAACATCGCTACGCTCCGTTATTAATCCCCCAATGAGCACCTCCAATTTCGCCCTGCAAATCGCGCAGGAACTCAACCTGGCCGCACATCATGTCGCCAATGTCGTCCGCCTCTTGGACGAAGGCGCCACCATCCCTTTCATCGCCCGCTACCGCAAGGAGATGACGGGCACGATGAACGAAGAGAACGTGGCCGCCGTGCAGAAACGCCTGGAACAACTCATAGAGCTACAGAAGCGCAAGGAAAGCGTCATCGCCTCCATCCGCGAGCAGGAGAAACTCACGCCCGAGCTGGAACAGAAGATACTGAACGCCAAGACCCTACAAGAGGTGGAAGACCTCTACCTCCCCTACAAGCCCAAGCGCCGCACCCGAGCCTCCATCGCCCGCGAGAAGGGTCTGGAGCCGCTGGCCGCTCAGATCATGGCGCAGAATGTGGACTTTGTGGACCGACTCACCGCACGTTATGTCAACGCCAGCAAGGGCGTCAACGACGTGGAGGAAGCCCTGCAAGGCGCGAAGGACATCATGGCCGAGTGGGTCTCCGAGAACATCAACGGGCGCAACCGCATCCGCAAAATCTTCCACATGCAGGGCGACATCAGCTCCACCGTCATCAAGGGCAAGGAAGAAGAGGGCAAGACCTACCAGCAGTATTTCGACTTCCGTGAGCCTATCTCGCAGGCGCCCTCGCACCGACTTTTGGCCTTGTTCCGCGCCGAGGAAGAAGGCATGCTGAAGGTGAAAATCAAAGTGGACGACGACTTCGTGTTAGGCTCGTTGGAGAGCATTTTCCTGAAGAACGACAACGCCTCCTCCGAACTCGTGCGCGAGGCCATCGCCGACTCGTGGAAACGCCTCCTGGAGCCGAGCATTGAGACCGAGATCCGCAATTATTATAAGGAGAAGGCCGACGAGACCGCCATCCGCGTCTTCGCCGAGAACTTGAAACAGCTGCTCCTCGCCGCCCCGATGGGTCAGAAGCGCGTGTTGGCCATCGACCCGGGCTTCAGGACGGGCTGTAAGGTGGTGGTCTTGAGCGAGACAGGGGCCTTGCTCCACAACGAGACCATTTATCCCCACCCGCCCAAGTCGGACACGGTGGGCGCCATGCGCAAGATCAAGAGCCTCGTGGATGCCTATCGCATCAAGGTCATCGCCATCGGCAACGGCACGGCGGGACGCGAGACCGAGGACTTCATCCGCAGCATCAAGTTCGACCGCGACCTGATGGCCGTGATGGTGAGCGAGAGCGGCGCCTCGGTGTATTCCGCCTCCAAAATCGCCCGCGACGAGTTCCCCGACTACGACATCACCGTACGTGGCGCCGTCAGCATCGGTCGCCGACTGATGGACCCGCTGGCCGAATTGGTGAAGATAGACCCGAAGAGCATCGGCGTGGGACAATACCAGCACGACGTGGACCAGAAGAAACTCGGCGAATGCTTAGACCAAACTGTGGAGAGCTGCGTCAACGCTGTCGGCGTGGAGCTGAACACCGCTAGCCAACAACTGCTTTCCTATGTGAGTGGTGTCGGCCCGACTTTGGCTTCCAACATCATCACCTACCGTGAGGAACACGGCGGTTTCAAGAGCCGCAAGCAACTCCACGAGGTGCCGCGCCTCGGCGACAAGGCCTTCGAGCAATGTGCCGGCTTCCTGCGCATCCATGACGGCGACAATCCTTTGGACCAAAGTGCCGTCCACCCCGAGAGTTACCACATCGTGGAGAAGATGGCCAAGAAACTGGATGTCAAGGTGAAAGACCTCATCGGCAACAAGGAACTGATTGCGAAAATCAACCCAAAAGACTTCGTTGAGGAGCAGTTTGGCCTGGAGACCATCAACGACATCCTCGCCGAGTTAGACAAGCCTGGCCGTGACCCGCGCAAGACTTTTGAGGCCTTTGAGTTCGACAAGAACATCCGCACCATCAACGACTTGCGCGTCGGGATGACCCTCAATGGCATCGTCACTAACATCACCGCCTTTGGTGCCTTTGTTGACATCGGCGTGCATCAGGACGGCCTCGTCCACATCAGCCAGATGGCCGACCATTACATCAAGGACCCGAACGAGGTGGTACACCTCAACCAAAAGGTTCGCGTGAAGGTTTTGGAGGTGGATGTGAATCGGAATCGCATCAGTTTGACGATGAAAGTGTAACGGAAATTCGAAATAAAAGTCGTGAAGCGGTTTTTTTGCGCAAAAACTTGCATTTTCAAAATGAAGTAACTATTTTTGCCGCTGAAACGACATTTACCATGAATAAACTAACCAAAATACTATTTCTCTGCTTCGCCATTTTAGCGTTGCAACTGGCTTCTTTCGCCCACCCCGTTGACCTGCAAACAGCCCAATCCATTGCCTCCAAGTTTATGGAGACCAACGACCTGCAACTCGTAGCCACCTATCCAACGGACAAAAACATTACCGCCTTCTACGTCTTCAACACCACAGATGGGTTTGTCATCGTGGCTGCCGACGACTGCGAGACGCCCATCATCGCCTATTCCCATGAAGGGCGATTCGACCCGAACAACGTCCCCGCACAAATGGCGGAATACCTTAACGATTTCGCAGCCAGAATCCAATACGGCATCAAGAATCACATCGAGGCTGACGACCTTACTGCAAGGCAATGGGAATTGGTGAAAACCACAGGACGACTCTTCGAACAAAAGAGCACCAAATCCGTTGCGCCTTTGCTCACCTCCACATGGCACCAGGGCTGCCTTTACAACAGCCTCTGCCCTGCCATGACGGGTCCCTGCGAACATGCCGAAGCGGGCTGCGTGGCGGTGGCCATGGGACAAATCATGCACTATTGGAGGTATCCTTCCTCTGGCTGGGGCTCATATTCCTATTACCACATGGGCAACGTGAACGCACATCTTTCCGCCGATTTCGCCAATACAACTTACGATTGGGACCATATGCCCGACTCGCTAACCGAATCCTCTTCCGAAGCCGAAATAGAAGCGGTGGCGACTTTGCTGTTCCATTGCGGTGTTTCAGTAGAGATGACTTATTCCACGGGCGGCTCATCATCCAATTCAAATAGAATCCCAAATGCTCTGATTCGGTATTTCAATTACTCAAAGCACATCCATTGGGAAAGTCGAGACGATTACAGCGACGAGGAATGGCTTGCCATGATAAAAAGCGACCTAGAACAGCAACGCCCCGTCCAGTATTCCGGTTCAGGGAGTGGCGGACATGCCTTTATCTGCGATGGTTACGACAGCAACAACCTTCTGCATTTCAATTGGGGCTGGGGAGGTTCCGGCGACGGGTATTTCGCTTTAGGCAACCTGAATCCCATCGGATATCAATTCAACAGCAGCAACTCAGCCATCTTCAGTATTGTGCCGCAATATGAGCCATGGCTTGTCAACGCCATTGTTTATCCACCTTCTTCCGGCACCATCATAGGCAATGGAGAATACCACATTGGTGAGTCATGTACACTGACAGCCGTGCCTGCCGAGCAATGCGAGTTCTATTGTTGGAAACGGAACGGACAGGTTTTGACCTTTAATCCGACCTATACCATCGAAGAAGTGGATGGCGACATTGACGACCTAGTGGCCAATTTCACCTTGAGTCTGCCGGAACATATCACAGCGAGCCTTTTTCCAGATGCCGACAACCCGAACAGCCCTTCCGTAAACTTGTCATGGGAATTACAAGATTCGGACCAATGGACTCTCTTGAAAGAATTCAATGTAGCGGGAGATGGTGTGGGGACCGACGGCGAATACGTTTATACGAGTGCGAGTTGCAGTGTTACGAACGACTCTGTGAGATTCCGCCAATACACTATGGATGGGGATTTAGTCGAAGCATTCAGCATTGAGGGATGCAACTACAGTCCAGCGCTGGCCTTTGACGGCAGTTACTTCTACTACCTAGGCCTCAACAACAAACTCCATTGTGTTGATTTGGCCAACAGGACACTCGTCTCAATTCATAGTTTGAGCAACGCATCGAGCCATACTAACTACAGAACTTTATGTGTTTATGACCCGCTCAACGACGGCTTTTGGATTCCATCACGCACAACCAACCTTGTCAGGCATTTAACGCTCATCAGCCGTAACGGCCAATCCATACGAGAAGGCCCAGGTTTATATCCTCTGCTTCCATTGCAAGTAGCTCCTTGGGGTTCGTGCTATCATACGGCCAAAGACGAAACCCGACACTTGTTATTTGCCTACTCCGGGAAGCTCTATGATTATAATATCACCAACGACATCCTATGCGACCATAGCATTGCCGATTTCCAACACGATTTCAAGGGAGCTTGCATAGGTCAATATGAAGGGAAAGAAGCCTTGTTCCTTGTCTACCTATTAAAGGTTCACATCTTCGAAATCAAATGCCATCTCTCCCAAATCGCAGGTTACCGCATCTACCGCACCGACAGCGAAAACAACACCGTGATGCTTGCCGAAGACATCACAGGCACTTCCTACATCGACAACACATGGAACGAAGCTAGTGTAGGCGTGTACCGCTTCGGAATAAGCTCTATATTCTCCAATGGCGTTGAATCCGAAATCCTTTGGTCGAATACTATTGTGAAAACAACAGATGACCTCCATGAAAACCACGCTCCCCAAGAGGAATATACGGAACCGTCTGTCCAGAAAGTGATTGAAAACGGACAAATCATCATCATCAAAGACGGAAAACGATATACCATTGCAGGACAAAAGTTGAATTGACAATTAAAAACACAATAACATGAAAAAACATCTATTCTTTTTCTTCGCCATTTTCGGGCTGTTCCTTACCTCATTCGCCCGTCCCGTTGACCTGCAAACAGCCCAATCCGTTGCCTCCAAGTTTATGGAGACCAACGATTTGCAGCTTGTATCCACCTATCCAGCGGACAAACATACTGCCGCCTTCTATGTCTTCAACACCACGGACGGCTTTGTTATCGTGGCGGCCGACGACTGCGAGACGCCCATCATCGCCTATTCCCATGAAGGACTTTTCGACCCGAACAACGTGCCAGTGCAGATGGAGGAATTCCTTAACGATTTCGCCGCCAAAATCCAATATGGCATCGAGAACCATATCGAGGCTGACGAACTCACGGCAAGGCAATGGGATTTGGTAAAAGCCACAGGACGCCTCAACGAGCAAAAAGCCGCCAAATCCGTCGCACCCTTGCTCACCTCCAAATGGCACCAAGGCTGCCGTTACAACAGCCTCTGCCCTACCATGGCGGGTCCCTGCGACCGTGCCGAAGCTGGTTGTGTGGCCGTGGCCATGGGACAAATTATGCGTTACTGGCGATACCCAGAAACTGGCTGGGGCTCACACTCCTACAGCAATTCAGGAATTCAACTTTCAGCCGACTTTGGTAACACTACTTACGACTGGCACCACATGCCCGACTCGCTGAACGAGAACTCGAGCGAGGCTGAAATCACCGCCATTGGTACCTTACTTTACCATTGCGGCGTGTCGGTCGACATGAAATATAACCAAAATGGATCTGTAGCCAGCTCGGGCGACGTCCCCAGCGCGCTCTACCACTATTTCAGCTATTCCAAGCAGGTCCATAGGGAAAAACGAGCCAACTACGACGATGAGACATGGCTGTCCATGTTGAAACACGATCTGGACCTGCAACGCCCCGTCCTCTATTCGGGCAGCGGCGACCAAGGCGCACACGCCTTCGTTTGCGACGGTTACGACGACAACAACATGCTGCATTTCAACTGGGGCTGGGGCATCGCCGATGGCTACTTTGCCTTGGGCAATTTGAACCCCAACGGCTATGAATTCAACAAAAACCATTTCGCTGTTTTCGACATCATCCCGCAATACGAGCCTTGTGTGGTCACCGCTACGGCATATCCGCCATCGGCAGGCACAATTGAAGGAACAGGTGAATATCATTTCGGTGACAATTGCACTTTGATTGCAGTGCCAAATGGAAACTGCAAGTTTGAATACTGGAAAAAAGACGGCAGCATTGTCTCTTACGACACATCATACGACATCGTGGTCAGGGATGACGTTGACAACATCGAAGCCTTCTTTTCCTATATGCCAGTAAAACAAATCACAGCCACCCACGCACCAGATACCAATAACGTGAACAGCCCTTATGTAAGTCTGTCATGGAATTACGAAGACCATCAGGAATGGCCCCTTCTGAAACAATTTGAAATCAATGGGGAAAAGGGTGTGACTACCGATGGCGAATACATATACACTTATGAGAAAAACAATACATTCACATTCGGAAAATACACCTTGGATGGTGATTTAGTAGAGCTTTTTGACATAGCAGGTGCCAAGCCCGACGGCATGACTTGCGACGGGAACTATTTCTATTGCAGCAGAAACACGGCCGCATACGACATTGGTTATCTCTACCGTTACGATTTCACCAATAAAACCCTTGTCGACAGCATGTTGATGTGGAATTGGCAATGTTCCAAATGTGCCTATGATGTGCATCATGACGGTTTCTGGATCAAGGATTTAACGGGTAGAAACTTAGCACTCGTTAATCGGCAAGGCCAAACCATTAATGCCGGATTAATACTTTCAACCTCTTTGTCATACTCAATTAGTGGATTTGGAAGCATCACCGCCGAAGACGGCAATCCTCATCTTCTGTTGATAAGCACCGGCAAAAGTGTTTATGATTATGACATTTCCAACAACAGCTTTAACGAGCATCCTATCTTGTCATTATCTATTGATAATGTTCATTTCATAGGAGCCTCCATCGGAAAATACGAAGGCAAGGATGCTTTGTTTCTCATTACCGAGAATTATTTAAATGACAACAGCAGACTACACATTTATGAAATCAACAGTCATCTGTCGTCCATCATGCACTATCGGCTTTATCGCGCCGACAACGAAGGCTACACCATAACGCTTGCCGATGAATACACGGGCACATCATACATCGATTCGACATGGAATGACGCCAACGCTGGCATGTATAGGTTTGGCATCAGTGAAGTTTACTACAACGGGGTTGAATCCGAAATCATCTGGTCCGAGTCTATCGAGAAGACGGATTACGGCATCGAAGAAAGTCTTGATGACACAACGAATCCAACAGTACAAAAGGTGTTTGAGGACGGCCATATCGTCATCATCAAGGACGGAAAACGTTATACGATGACGGGCCAACAGCTCAATTGAAAATGAATTTGTATTTTTGCAGAGCGTTTCGCAATAAAAACGAAGTGAATCAGTTAATAATACAAAACGAGAAACAATGAAGAGACTTAAAATACTTACCCTATTATTGGCTTTCATGGCGGCCGCTCCCACCCTGCTCCACGCCCAGATCATCAAGGGCGAGGTGTTTGTTGGCGGCAACACTAGTCAGGTGGACGGCGACGAGTGTTATGGCTTCAGGAAATTTGGCGTTCATGCCGGCGCAGGTGCGTTGGTGCCCCTCTATACCACTGATAATGTCAGCCTGGACCTCGGCCTTGAGGTAGTCTTCAACCAAAAAGGTGCAAATAAGCGTGACTCCATCAATGCCCATCTCGGCTTATATACGGGTAAATACAAACTAAACCTCAACTATGCCGAGATCCCGCTGATGTTTTATGTCACCGACAAGGACCGATACACCATCGGCGTCGGCGCATCGTATGGCCACATCGTAGGACTCCAAGAATACATAAACGGGGAATCCACGGATATGCATCTAGGCAACGGACAACTTCAATGGAAAGTAGAAGGCGACAATTTGCCTGACATCACCAGAGCGAAAGACATCTACGAACTTTCGGATATGCTTTACGGAGCCGGATTCCCTATAGATGAGCCCATAGAAGAATTGGTTCCCAGAGTGATTGCCAACTCCGACAGTTACCGCGCCCACGACTTCAACATCTGCGCCGACTTGAGAATCAGGATTTGGGAAGGCCTCCATGCCGAATTGCGTTACCAGTATTCACTGAGGCCCATCAGGACCAGACTGTTCTACAGCACACAGGACGAAACCATACTGAAAGTGGACGACAATAGGGTTCAGCCGCTCCAAAGGCAATACAACAACAGCCTTACCCTGAGGGTGGTTTACATCTTCAACGAACACAGGAGCAAGGCAAATATAGAGTCGTCGAAGAAGACACAATAACCTAAAGTCCTAGGTAATAATCCTTCAGGAATTCTTTGTATTGGTCAGTAAAATCATTGTCCGCATTGCGGATGACGAAGGTTTCCTCTTGAATCACATCGTTTTTTGAAAAACCCAGCTCTAAATTGACGCGGTTGGGCTCTCGGCCCTCAATGGGGACAATGGTCATACGCTTGTGCAGGTACAGCCCCGCTTTTTCGGCTTCCTCCAAAAACACATCCGACACATCGAAAGGCAGCACCACCGCAAAGCGGCCCTCAGGCTGCATCAAGCGGCTGACTTCACGGCAGAGGATGGCATACGACAAACCCGCGTCGTTGTGGCGCGCACGGCTCTTGCGTTCCGAGTCGCACTTGGAGAAACGGTTGAAAAACGGTGGGTTGGAGACGACAAGGTCGTATTTCTTGTCGGTTTGGAAATCGACGATGTCGGTGCAGTAGGCTTTCAGATGGTCGCGCCACTGCGAAGCCTCGAAGTTGATGGTGGCCTCCTCGATGGAAGCCTTGTCTATGTCGACGGCATCCACATGCGCCACGCCTTTTTGCGAGAGCATCAAAGGAAGCAGTCCGCAGCCCGTGCCGATATCCAGCACAACGTCTGTCGGCTTCACCTCGGTCCAGCGTCCAAGCAAAATGGCGTCGGTCCCCACCTTCATCGTCGAGCGGTGATGGTAGAGGCTGAAATGCTTGAAGTGGAAAGGGCGGGCGTCGGTCATTGCAAATACATGTCTATCAAGCCTTCGGGAGCGGTGATTTGAAGTATTTTCTTGTCGCGGTCGACGTTTTGGATGACCTGGTCGAGGATAGGGATGAGGATCTCCTTCTTGCCTTTCATCACCTGCAGGATGGCTTGCGTGGGGTATTCCAGCACCTCGGTGACAGGACCTAACTCGCCCTTCTCGGTGTCGACCACGGTGAAACCCACAATTTCATGGTAGTAGAACTGCTTGCCACTAAGCTTGGGCAGCATCTCCATGGGCAGGTAGACCGTCTTCCCGACCAGATGCTGTGCTGCCTCAATGGTCTTCACGTCCTGGATGGCGATGAAAAACTTGTCGCCGCTCATGGTGATCTTCTCCACGAAGAAAGGCGTAAGCACTTTGTTGATTTCGAGGAAGAAATGCTTCATGTCGAGGTAGGCCGAGGGGTCGTCGGCTTCGATTTTGAGGGTCACCTCCCCTTTCAGTCCGTGGGTCTTGACGACCTTGCCGAGGTAAAAACAGTCTTCTTTTTTCATTGTTCTGTATTTTGGCGCAAAGATAATAATTATTATTTTTGCCGCCCAAAATCGACCCCATGCACGAGTTTTTGCATTTGTTTTTGGATGTGCTGAGAAACAGCGTCTTGATTACCGGCCTGGTGATTATCATGATGCTGATGATCGAATATGTCAACATCCACTCGCACGGAAAATGGTTCACGCGTCTGCGTCAGAACCGTTTCGGGCAGGTCGTTCTGGGCGCGGGCTTAGGCATCATCCCAGGCTGCATGGGCGGTTTCGCCGCCGTGACGATGTATTCGCACAAGCTGCTGAGCTTCGGCGCCCTGATCGCCATGATGATCGCCTCGTCGGGCGACGAAGCCTTTGTCATGCTCGCCATGATTCCTAAGGAGGCCTTGCTGCTGATGGGCATTTTGTTTGTGGTGGCTGTGCTTGTCGGTTGGCTCGTCGACCGTTTCGCCAAGCCCAGCAAAGGCAAGCCCGAGGGTTGCGACGATGGCTACCAAATCCACCACGAGGACGAGGAGCACGAGGCGGTGGAGAAAGCCACCTTCCGTAATCTCAAATGCGCCAGTGCGGAACGCATCGCCTTGCTTTTGGGTGTCATCCTCTTCATCGTGGCCTTGGCTTTCGGCATGTTGGAACACGAGCATGAGCACGAGGAAGCCGCGGAAACCTTACATCATCAACTCAACATCTTCGACGAGTATTGGATGAACCTCATATTCGCCATCGTCAGCCTGTTTGTGGTGTGGTTCATCGCCACGGCGCCCGAGCATGTCGTCAAGGAGCACCTCTGGGAGCATATCATCCGCAAGCATTTCCTGAGCATCTTCCTCTGGACCTTCGGCGCGCTGCTCGTCATCCAAGTCGGACTCCATTACTTTGACCTGGAACAACTGATTAGCGAAAACATCCCGTGGATGATCCTGTTGGCCGTCTTGGTCGGTATCATCCCCGAGTCGGGGCCGCACTTGTTGTTTGTCACCTTGTTTGCCATGGGCACGGTGCCGTTTTCGGTGCTGATTGCCAGCAGCATCTCGCAGGACGGTCACGCCTCCTTGCCTTTGCTCGCCGAGAGCAAACGGAGCTTCTTGAAGGCCAAGGTTGTCAATGTCTTGGTGGCGGCAATTGCGGGGTATTTTTGCTATTTTGTCGGGTTCTAGTTACATTAAAATGTAATGACGAAATAACGTTATTACGTAATTACGACAAACCGAAAAACGCCTAGACTTGGCTTAAATGTTCCTCGTTCCATCACATTCGGGATAGCCAGAGCAACTCCAAAATGCATTACCTGCGTTTTTGCCTTTTTTGGCCATGCGCTTAAGCATCGGCTTACCGCATTTGGGACAAAGCGGCGCATCAGCTTGGGTACTTTGCTCTGCCCTGCGAGCAAGTCTTTCGGCTGACAAAGCCTCCGAAAAGCCTCCTTCCTCTTTGAATGACTCAAGTTGGTTCTCAATCTGTTTACCCAGCATCATGATGAGGCGATTACACAGAACAAGTAGGCAGTTGGCCTCGATAATAGAGTTTTTGGAACAAAGCCAAGCATCAAATTTGTGCTTCTGCTTCAAGATGTGAATACAACTGAGATGTTGCACATCATCTTTATAAGTAGGACGGTCAAAAGGGATGTTGCTTACGCTTTTGTGTTCCTCTGACTTCACCGACCACGGAATCTCCTCGTGCCGCATGAGCCAATTTACATAATCATTGGCTAATTCAGCCAAACTTGCCCGAGCCACATCTGTGAGCCGCATCTCCGTTTCCTTTGAGGTTGAATGCCGAGAGTTGCCTTCCGCAATATTGGCGGGAACCGAGCGCGCCGCCTGTGTCATTTGATCATATTGTCGCCCGCAAGGGTCGTTGGCACGATTAAGGTTGCGAGTACAAAAGTCTTGCGTGGCCAATTGTATGACATTTGCCAACACCCATGTGTCTAGCCAATAATATCCGAATCTGTTAATCTGCATCTCGTGAATCTTGTTTTGTCTGGCAAAAATAGCACTTTTTTCTCAGCATTCCGAAAAAATCCTTATCTTTGCCGCCGATACCAATAGGGGTGCCTTTTCCGCTGCGGCGGAATGAAAGACAGGCTGAGATCAAACCCTTTGCACCT